>OBMA010001035.1_pt1 | contig 16900 bp, 21 predicted proteins | sample 1539141 | NCBI WGS metagenome assembly OBMA01 (sample SAMEA3991484, study PRJEB22521) | metagenome | biome: anthropogenic terrestrial biome; feature: sewage plant; material: raw primary sludge | place: Sweden | collected 2012-09-26 | reverse complement strand
GCTCTGAACACTCTTTCCCTACACGACGCTCTTCCGATCTCTTGTCCATGCCGGCTTTGATCCGCTGACAAAATCTTAATACAGAAAAAATATTTTTGCCAAAATCGGACATACCATGTCTGGTTTTGAAAAACCAATGAAGACCTAGTTTAGAGACGAAGAAATCTCTGGACTAGGTCTTTTTTTGTGCATTTTAAAGCGATTTCCGGACATGACGTGTCATGGTGTAAGCATTAAGAACTAGCTAAAATTAAAGACGTACTAGGAAATCTAGTGAACAAAATATTATTCAAAGCCTGATTTGCAATAAGGGCAAGGAATGGAAATAGCACAATGCCAAAGGTCACAACCTTTGAAATTGGTCTTTTCTATACCTTTCTTTATTGCGCCTTTTTGTTGGGTTTCAGTGCAAGGGACTGGTGTAGCAAAAGACACCAGTCCTATTTTTATCCACCTTGCCCGAACTGCGAATTAGCAGAAAGGACAAGGTGGATTTTATGAGATTCCAGATTCGTTATGATGACAAGTTTCAAGAGGTAGAGCTTTCGGTGGAGGAAGCATGTGGTTGGGTTAACGTAGTGCCGACATCTGACTTGAGTGAAAAAGAGATTCAGCAGCTTATTCAAGAACGCATTGATGAGCAGTTTAATCGCCCTGAGTACAACGAGTGGCACAGAGAGAATCGCCACATTGGGTTTGTAAAGCAACCTTCGAAAAAAGAAGATGACGTGCCATTTCTTGGTGATGTCATGGATACCTTTGCAGACCGCTCAGATGAGGAGATGCGAGAACGACAATATCAAGATGAGGCTATCCGTGGGTGGTTTGATGAAATGCTGAAACCCAAAGTTGCAGCAATGGCAGCAGCTCTTGTCTTAGATGGATACACCGTAGAAGGGTACGCCGAAGAAATTGGAGACAAGGCAAATAATGTTTCGCATCGTTGGGTTCGATTGAAGAAAAAAATTCTCAATAAATATTTGGAAAAACGTCCTTTTTAACCCTTTGCCGTGGCTAGTAAATAGGAGGACAGTTTTCTCCTCCTAAATTTAAAGAATGATGGAGGTATTTCATATGACTGAAATGCAGATTTTCAAAAGCTCTGAGTTCGGAGAAGTGCGAACTATTGAAATTAATGGCGTTCCTTACTTTGTCGGAAAAGATGTGGCAGGGATTTTGGGATATTCCAACCCACTTAAGGCGCTACGTGACCATGTTGACGATGAGGATAAGACGGTGAACGATTCGTTCACCGTTAACGGAACCAAGGGAATTCTTATTAATGAAAGTGGTCTTTTTTCACTCATCCTCTCAAGCAAAATGCCCAATTCCAAGAGGTTTAAACGTTGGGTCACGAATGAGGTATTACCATCAATCCGCCAACACGGGGTGTATGCAACGGATTCATTCATCAAGAAGTCGATTGAAGATCCCGCATGGGCAATTTCTGTTTTACAAAAGTTGCAATCCCAAAATGAGATGGTGGCAATGCAACAGCAGATGATTCTAGAGATGAAGCCCAAGGTCAGCTACTACGATTTGATTCTTCAAAGTGATTCAGTAGTATCGATTTCTAAGATTGCTAAGGATTATGGTATGTCGCCACAAGCAATGAATAAACTACTGAAAACTTTGGGAATCCAATACAAACAGGGAGACCAGTGGTTACTGTATCAAAAGTATGCAAACCAAGGGTATACCCAGTCTAAGACCTATGCTCTTGATAATAATAAAAGCCGAATGCACACCTATTGGACACAAAAAGGGCGTTTGTTCCTGTACGACTTGTTGAAGTCAGAGAAAGGCATTTTGCCTGTAATTGAGCGAGGTGAGGCGAATGCTTAAGCAGGGATATAAGCCAATAGTTTACATTTGCTCGCCATTTGCAGGGGATATTAAAAGCAATCTGATGAAGGCGCGGAACTACTGTCGGTTTGCAGTCGACAGTGGCTTCATGCCGATTGCACCACATCTGTTGTTTCCTCAATTTATGAATGATTCAGATGAACGAGATGAGGCGATGCATATGGATATTATTCTCCTTGGCAAATGTGAGGAAGTATGGGTCTTTGGCGATTTTATTTCTCAGGGGATGTCCTTTGAAATCAGTAAAGCAAAACTCTGGCATAAGCATATCCGCTATTTCGATGAAGACATGAAGGAGGTTTTCCATGATTAATTTCACGCTTTACACGTCTAACTCTGTCGGCAATTCCAAGACCAGCGTGTTTCCAACTAAGTATGTGGTCACTGACAAAGCAAGTTTGCAACAAGCCGTCCAGTTTGACCACGTCACAGCTAAGTACAAGAACAACTATCGCAAGGGAGATAACTTCATCCAGTCTGATGTGATTCCACTCGATTGTGATAATGACCATTCTGATGAACCATCTGATTGGGTAACCTCCCTTGATGTGGCAATGCAGTTTCCAGATGTTGCTTTTGCGGTCAGCTACTCACGTAACCACAACAAGGTCAAAGGTGATAAGGCGGCCCGTCCACGCTTTCATGTGTATTTCCCAATCGAACCTGTCACTGACAAGGATGAATACGTCAACTTGAAACAACAAATCAATGAGGTGTTTCCTTACTTTGACGACAATGCGATGGATGCAGCTAGACTACTTTTCGGAACTTCCAACTCGGAGGTCGAAATCTACGAAGGATCGAAACGCATAACTGACGTGCTTTCAGAGGATTTGTTTGCGGATTGGGAGAACCGCTTGTCGGAGATTGGAGAAGGTTCTCGAAATTCGACCATGAGCCACATCGCTGGAAAGCTCATCAAGCGTTACGGGGCAAAGGAAAAGACATATCACCTCTTTCTCGAACAGGCGGAGAAATGCAATCCACCTTTGCCTGATGAAGAGCTAAAGGCAATTTGGAACTCAGCCGTCCGCTTTGGCAAAAAAGTTAAACAGCAAGATGGGTACATCCCACCTGAACAGTACAACAAGGACACGGAGCTTGAACCAACCGACTACTCAGATGTGGGGCAAGCGACTGTCTTAGCGCGTGAGTATGCTTGCAAGCTACGGTATTCTCCATCAACCGACTATATCGTTTACAACGGATCCTATTGGGAGGAGTCAGCACCAAAATCACAAGCAGTGGCGCAAGCTTTGACCGAGCGCCAACTTGAGGAGGCTGAAACGGCTATTGCCAAGCAAACCCAAGAAATGGTGAAGAATGGGGCGTTTGCCATACTCGCCTCTGTTGGTCCGAAGAAGGCAGTAGGAATGTTCAACAAAGCCCAATCCCACTCTTATGAGTTGTTTGAAGCGGCTCAGGCTTACAAGAAATACGCAGTGAAAAGACGAGATGACAAGTATTTGTCATCAGCTTTAAAGGTTGCTCGACCAATGCTTGAAATCGAGCAACGCATTCTTGATGTGAATGAGTTTCTCTTGAACACACCATCTGCCACCTACGATTTACGGACGGGTGCGACTCAGGAACACAACGCTGAGGACTACATCACAAAGCAGACGGAGTGTGACCCAAGTTCTAACAATGAACAACTCTGGTTGGATGCTCTCAACACCATTTTCGTGAACGACCAAGAATTGATTGACTACGTTCAGATGATTGTTGGTTTGGCAGTTATTGGGAAGGTTTACGTGGAAGCACTCATCATCTCTTACGGTGAAGGTCGAAACGGGAAGTCGACCTTCTGGAACGTCATTAGTCGTGTACTTGGGAATTACTCTGGCAGTATCTCGGCTGATATTCTGACTAGCCAAATCCGCAGAAACGTGAAGCCCGAGTTGGCTGAGGCAAAAGGCAAACGACTACTCATCGCAGCCGAGCTTGAGGAAGGGATGCGTCTCAATACCTCTAACATAAAGCAGTTGTGTTCGACCGATGAAATAGCAGCCGAAAAGAAATACAAAGATCCGTTCAATTATGTCCCTACCCACACCTTGGTGCTGTATACAAATCACCTGCCAAAGGTTGGTGCGATTGACAAGGGGACGTGGAGACGCCTGATTGTAATTCCGTTTCTTGCCACGATTGAAGGCAATAAGGATATCAAGAACTATGCAGACTACCTGTTTGAAAACGCGGGTGGTGCGATCTTGCAGTGGGTCATTGATGGAGCTAAGAAAGTCATTGCAGCTGACTATAAGTTGCCCCTACCCGAGGTGGTTGATGTAGCCATTAAACAATACAAATCTAACAATGACTGGTTAGGTCATTTCTTAGAAGAGTGTTGTGAGCTTGACCCAACCTACACCCAGAAGTCGGGTGAACTCTATTCTGAGTACCGTGCGTTTTGTATGAGAACAGGCGAATATTCCAGAAGTATTGCAGACTTCTACACCGCATTGGAAGCGGAGGGAATCGGGCGCAAGCGTACCAAAAAAGGTGTCATCGTTTCAGGTATCCGAGTAGTTTCGGAGTTTTTGGACTAAAGAAAAATCCTAAAAGGTGTAGGTAGGTGAAGGTCTTTACAGTACTTTTCTTAGAAGATAAAAAAATAAGACCTATATAAAGTTACTGTATGACTATTCACCCATCTACACCCCAAAGGAAGATTGGAGTATATCAATGAAATTTAAGCAATGGTTAGAAATTGGCATCGGCAAGCGAAATGCGAGCTTTGATGCATTTTACGAGTTTGCCTCAAATGACCTGACCTACCCTTGGAAAAAGTCATTCGACAAGCAAGTCGCATATCTGATGATTAACCACACCAACGAAGGACATCTTGAAGTCTTGCGTGATGCCTACTTCGAGTATTTGACGGTGTGGTTATGAGAGAAAAACAAGTGGAACAAGCCTTGGTTAAGGCAGTAAAAGCAAGACGTGGGATTTGTCCTAAGTTCGTATCCCCCGGGCTGTCGGGTGTGCCTGACAGATTGGTTCTTATGCCAAATGGGCAGATGAGCTTTGTTGAAATAAAGGCTCCAACTAAAAAGCCAAGAGTCTTACAGCTTTATCGGATGAAGCAACTGACGGACTTAGGGTTCAAGTGTTTTGTCTTGGATAATATTGAACAAATCCCCGCATTGATTGATGAGATTGGAGGTGGTGATGCATGAAATTTGTACCTCACGAGTACCAACAATACTCGATTGACTTTATCAAGGAGCATAAGATTGCAGCTCTTCTGTTGGAAATGGGATTAGGAAAGACAGTAACCACGCTGACTGCCATTAAGGATTTGATGCATGATGATTTTTCGGTCAAGAAAGTTTTGATTGTGGCTCCCTTACGAGTGACTCAGTCTGCATGGCCAAGTGAAATTGAAAAGTGGGATCACTTGAAAGATTTGACCTATTCCGTGGTTCTTGGCACACCCAAGCAACGAAAAGAGGCACTCTGGAAGAAAGCTGACTTGTACCTGATTAACCGTGAAAACTTGGACTGGCTGATTACGAAGTCTGGCTTTGATTTCGACTTTGACATGGTGGTGATTGATGAGCTGTCGTCTTTCAAAAACTACAAGGCAAAACGGTTCACAAGCCTGATGCAAGTCCGACATAAGGTTGACCGGATTGTTGGTCTGACTGGTACGCCTTCAAGTAACGGGCTGATGGATTTGTTTGCGGAGTTCAAGGTTTTAGATATGGGCGAACGGTTAGAATATTACATTTCGAGGTATCGGGATAAATACTTCTTACCTGACAAGCGGAATGGTCTCCAGATTTATTCTTGGAAACCACGAGAGAATGCGGAACAAGAAATTTATGACAAGATTTCAGACATCACGATTTCCATGAAGTCGGTGGATTTCCTCTATATGCCAGAACTCGTGATAAACGAAGTCCCTGTGTCTCTTGGAACAGCAGAAAAGCAGAAGTACGACAAGTTCAAGGCTGACTTAGTTCTTCAGCTCAAAGATACGGATATTGATGCCGCTAACGCAGCCATCCTTTCCAACAAACTACTGCAGATGGCGAATGGTGCAATCTATGATGAGTTCAACGTCAGCCACCATATTCACGACCAAAAGTTAGATGCCTTGGAAGATTTGATTGAAGGAGCAAACGGCAAGCCAATCCTCATCGCTTATTGGTTTCAACATGACCTTGAGCGAATCAAAGAACGGTTCAAGATTCGTCAAATTAAGACAGCGACCGACATTGAAGAGTGGAACAACGGGAACATTCCTATTGCGGTGATTCATCCCGCAAGTGCGGGTCACGGACTCAACCTTCAAGCAGGTGGTTCAACGCTGGTCTGGTTCGGTTTAACGTGGAGTTTGGAACTTTATCAACAGACCAACGCAAGGCTGTGGCGACAAGGGCAAAACGATACCGTGGTCATTCATCATATCATCGCCAAGGACACGATTGATGAGGACGTGATGTTGGCTTTGAAATTGAAAGATAAGACACAAGCAAGTTTGATAGATGCCGTGAAGGCAAGATTGGAGGGAGCGCAATGACACCAAAGGAGTATTTTAAACAAGCCTATCGTTTGGATAAACGAATCGACAGTCAAGTCGTGAAGTTGGGTGAGCTACGAGCTTTAGCTGGATGTGCCCAAACCGTATCTTATGAAGAGAAGATTGGTAGTCCGAATCGGAATACCGAAGCACCGTTCGTTAAGGTGTTGGAGAAGGTTTACCTTTTAGAGAACCACATCAATGAACAGATTGATAAGTTTGTGGATTTGAAGTATCAGATGGCTGATGCAATTGAAACCTTACCGAATGTTGACCTTGGGTTGGTATTGGACTACCGTTACCTTCAGGGAATGACGTGGGAGAAGATTGCGGAGGTGATGAACGCTGATGTTCGCACCATTTACCGTTGGCACACCAAGGCACTACAGCTCGTTCAGATGCCAGAAAATCCAATCATCATCTAAAAGTTGTCAGTAAATGTCATGGTATGTCAGTGTCGACATTTGATATGATTATGATGTCGAAAAAGACGAATGATACTCAAGCAATACCAGCAATAGAAGTATCGACCAAACAAATGGAGCCGTTGAGTTAATTCTCAGCGGTTTTTACTTTGCACGAAAGGAGAGCTACCCAATGCCAATGAAACCAGCTAAACCCTGTAAGTACCCTGGTTGTCCGCACCTAACGCACGACACCTACTGCGAAGAGCATAGAACACTTGCAAGGAAACGTTACGAGAAATACGAACGTGATCCGGAGACCAACAAACGTTACGGCAGAGCTTGGAAAAAGATAAGGGCAAGATACGTGGCAGCTCATCCTTTGTGCGAGATGTGTCAGGCAGAAGGAAGGCTCACCCCAACCGAGATTGTCCATCACATCAAAGAACTAAGTGAAGGCGGAACACATGACTTTTCTAATCTGATGAGTGTGTGTAAGTCCTGCCATTCACGCATTCATATGACACGAATGAATACGAAAGATAAAACTAGCTTGTAGAAGTTAGAGATGGGGAGGGGCGGTCTGAATCTCTATGACCTATCAAGTTGAACAGCGCGCTAGGCTCTCACGCGCAAAAAGTTCAATTCAAAGCCCCTATTAACCCCCTAGAGGAAAAGGAGGCGAGAATCATCGCAAGAGACGGTACAAATAGAGGCGGTAGACGTGCGAAGGCTGGTTCTAAACCAACGCCTCTAGCAGATAAATTAGCAGCCGGGAAGTCCGGCAAACGAATCGAAATACATGAATTTGAACCTGAGACATTATTGGTCGGAGGTGATATTGGCGAAGGGGCTGAGCTTGAAGGAGCAGATATGCCAGACCCAAGCGAGTACCTTTCTGCTAAACAAAAGGACGGCACAACCTTGGGCGCTGATGAATTATTCCGTGAAACGTGGTTGTGGCTGAAGGAACGTGGCTGCGAGAAGTTAGTAAGTCCTCGTGTGCTTGAAAGTTACGCTCAAGCTTTTGCCCGTTATATTCAGTGCGAACAAGCCGTCAGCCAATACGGTCTGCTAGGCAAACACCCAATAACACGTGGTGTCGTGACGAGCCCCTTTGTAACGATGGGCCAAAGCTTTCAGAAACAAGCCAATCTCCTCTGGTATGAGATTTTCGATATTGTGAAACAAAACTGCACGACAGATTTTGAAGGCAGTCCAAACGATGATGCAATGGAGCGCCTGCTCCGTTCAAGAAAAGGAAATTAAACCAATGATAGAAAAAGTAAATCCAATGCACCCCGACAAACAAGCAGACCGTATTGCGGGAGCAATCGTGGACTTGGCTTACCAAGAAGAAAATAATCCAAAAATAGCAGTTGAGGTATTAATCGGGCATGGCGTATGTCATGTGATTATTGAAACCTCGTCTGCTCTTTCTTTTGAGGAAGTGCGAAAGACAATCAAGCGTATCGCAGGTGATATTAAACAAGATGTTGTCGTTGTACCACAAGACGAGGAGTTAGCCGAAAATCAGGCTGATGCAATTCGTTGCGGTGATAACGGCATCTTCAAAGGATTACCGCTCACTAATGAACAACTAAAACTATCGAAAATCGTCCGTGAGCTTTATGAGAAATATCCGACAGACGGGAAATTCATTATGGATGGTGAGCAGTTGATTATCTGTCAAAGTCATGCGAAAACTGCTGAACTTAAAGACTTGTATCCATTTGCTCAAATCAATCCTTTAGGTAATTGGACTGGCGGTACTGATGTGGATACAGGTGCGACCAACCGCAAACTTGGTTCAGACATGGCTGATTCAGTCACAGGGGGAGGACTTCACGGGAAAGATTTATCCAAGGCGGACGTGTCAATTAATATCCATGCCTTTCTTAAAGCCCAACAAACTGGGAAACCAGTCGAGTTGGTTTGTGCCATTGGTGATGAGGTAGTTGATGGCTTGCCATACTCGGAGATTGTAGAGGAAGCGCGTGACTTCGTGAATCAGCTTGGTGGATTCGAGAAATTAGCAGAATGGGGGTTGTTCTAGATGATTAAAACAATCGACCATTTTGAAAAGGTAGACATTGAAAAGCTCGTTCCCTATGCAAGGAATTCACGAACTCACTCCAAGGAACAGGTGCTTCAACTGCGAGCCTCACTCAGAGAGTTTGGCTTTCTGAATCCTTGCCTGATTGACAAAGAGTTCAATGTCATCGCTGGGCATGGACGAATCATGGCTGCGAAGGAAGAAGGTATTAAAGAAGTACCGTGTATCTTTATCGAGCACCTGACTGAGGCACAAAAGCGAGCCTACATCATTGCCGACAACAAATTGGCAATGAATGCTGGTTGGGACGATGAGATGCTCTCGATTGAGTTGTCTGACCTTCAAGGTGCGGACTTCGATTTGGACTTGCTCGGTTTTGATGCTGCTGAGATTGACCAGTTACTAAATGGCGATGCGGAAACTCAAGAAGATGACTTTGATGTGGAGGCCGAACTTGAGAAGCCAACCTTCTCGAAAACGGGTGACTTGTGGCTGCTTGGCAATCACCGTCTTGTTTGTGGAGACAGTACCAAGCAAGAAACCTATGATGTTCTGATGGATGGAAAACTTGCCAATCTCACCGTGACGGATCCTCCTTACAACGTGAACTACGAAGGTAGTGCGGGCAAAATCAAAAATGACAATATGGCAAACGAGGCGTTTTACACATTCCTGTATGACACTTTTTCTTGTATGGAAAAAGCAATGGCTGATGATGCCAGCATTTATGTTTTCCATGCAGACACGGAAGGTTTGAATTTCCGTAGAGCTTTTGTTGAAGCGGGATTTTACCTCTCGGGAACTTGTATCTGGAAGAAACAAAGCCTCGTCCTTGGTCGCTCTCCCTATCAGTGGCAACATGAGCCGGTTCTTTACGGTTGGAAGAAGAAAGGCAAGCACCAATGGTACACAGGTCGTAAGGAGTCGACTATTTGGGAATTTGATAAACCTAAGAAAAATGGTGACCACCCAACCATGAAACCTATTCCGTTGATTGCCTATCCAATCACCAATTCGAGCATGAGTAACTGCATTGTGCTTGATCCTTATGGTGGCAGCGGCTCAACGTTGATTGCTTGTGAGCAGACAAACCGCATTTGCCACACGATTGAACTGGATGAGAAGTTCGTTGACGTGATTGTAAATCGTTATATCGAACAGGTTGGTTCAGCTGACTCTGTACGAGTGATCCGCGATGCTCAAACGCTCACCTATGAAGATGTGTTTTCGAGGGACGATTGTATCAACTAAAACCATTAAGAACTGGCTAATCACTTGATATAAAAGGCTTTTTGAGTGATATATGTAATGAACAAAAAAGCAAAAGGAGGACATCAAGATGATGCCAAATCGTGAAACAATCGAACGCTTGAAAGAAACATACCCTGAAGGCACACGGGTGGAACTGGTAGCCATGAGCGACACGTACGCCCCACCAAAGGGCACACAAGGAACAGTAACGGGGGTGGATGACATTGGTTCGCTTCTCGTGAAATGGGACAATGGTTCAAGCCTCAACGTGTTGTACGGGGAGGACATGGTGCGAATCGTCAAGCCCAAGAAAACTTTCAAACTGGTTTTCCAAAACGGAACCGTTAAGGAATATGCGACTTATGAAGAGGCATGGGATCTTGTCACCGACATGGTGTTGAATGACGACTTGGTCTGGGTGGACTTTTACCCAACCGAACATAACTGGGATATGATTCGCATAAGGAAGGGGTTCTAACCATGGGAGTGAGCAAACGTAAAATCTACAACATTGCCAAGAAACACATCTACGGTTTGCCTGAACGGGGTGACTTGAAGGCACATAACAGTGACCGTGAAGATTTCCTCGACATTGCCGTGTGGAGCCTTGAGGATGCGTTAATCGCAGCCTACGAGCAAGGTAGAAAGGATGGGCAAAATGAATCCAAGAATTAAGAAACAAATCATCGCGATTCAAGAGTCAGGGCTTACCAATATGCTCGATACCAATTACGTTCAGCGACTTGCCCACGAACGAAACTTCTTTGAACTCGTGATTTTCATTGAGGACCACAAGAATGACTATGTGCATTTCATCATGACAGGAGATGAAACAGATGTGGACTAATGGCGTGATTAAGATTGATAAGACCAGCGTGACCTTCAGCGTGAAGCATTTTGAAGAACCTAGCGAGTTTGGGATTGACGAAGGTCGCATTTCCAAACTTGAGTTGAGAGTGAAGGGAAAGATTGTCGCCAACTACGACCGTGGATGGGATATTAAACCAAGTGATGATGCGGTTGAGAAAGCATTGCAATGTGTGCTTGGGGCATACAACTAAAATTTTCGAAGAACAGCTTGAGGGCTGTTTTTCTTATGGAAAGGAGTGGTGCGGTTGCCTTTGAAGAAATATAAACCGACCAAGTTTAAGGCGAAGACATCCAAGTACGATAAGGAATTAGCTGATTATGCCGTGAACTTTATCGAGTGCCTGAGTCATACCAAAGGAACATGGGCAGGAAAACCGTTTGAACTCCTTGATTGGCAAGAACAAATCATCCGTGATTTATTTGGCACGGTGAAGCCAAATGGTTATCGGCAGTTCAATACGGCTTACATTGAAATCCCCAAGAAGATGGGGAAATCAGAACTTGCGGCTGCGGTCGCTTTGTTGCTTACTTGTGGTGATGGTGAAGAACGTGCCGAGGTTTATGGTTGTGCAGCTGATAGACAACAAGCCTCAATTGTATTTGAGGTAGCTGCCGATATGGTGCGGATGTGTCCAGCGCTCAATAAGCGAGTGAAGATTCTTGCCTCGCAAAAGCGTATAGTCTTTAAGCCAACGAACAGCTTTTATCAAGTATTGTCAGCGGAGGCTTATTCAAAGCACGGCTTTAATATTCATGGGGTCGTCTTTGATGAACTACATACCCAGTCCAACCGTAAGCTCTTTGATGTAATGACGAAGGGTTCAGGTGATGCACGTACCCAACCTTTGTATTTCTTGATTACGACTGCTGGGACGGATACCAATTCCATCTGTTACGAAACGCATCAGAAGGCTCTTGATATTATAGACGGACGTAAGCACGACTCGACTTTCTATCCTGTGATTTATGGGGCAGATGAGAGTGATGATTGGACAGATCCGAAAGTTTGGAAGAAGGCGAATCCTTCTCTTGGTATTACAGTTGGCATTGATAAGGTCAAGGCTGCTTGTGAATCTGCCAAGCAAAATCCTGCTGAGGAAAACTCATTCCGGCAACTGCGCCTGAACCAATGGGTGAAACAAGCCATTCGGTGGATGCCAATGGATAAATGGGATTCTTGCGGCTTCAAGGTCAATGAGAAATCGCTAGAAGGACGTGTCTGTTATGGGGGACTTGACCTTTCAAGCACCACCGACATCACATCCTTTGTTTTGGTTTTTCCGCCTGAAGATGAGGATGACAAATTTGTCGTCTTGCCTTACTTCTGGATACCTGAAGACACACTTGACCTTCGGGTGAAACGTGACCACGTTCCCTATGACTTATGGGAAAAGCAGGGATGGCTTAAAACTACTGAGGGGAATGTCGTTCACTACGGGTTCATTGAAACCTTCATCGAGGAGCTAGGGCAAAAATATAACATCCGAGAAATCGCCTTTGACCGTTGGGGTGCTGTTCAGATGGTTCAGAACCTCGAGGGAATGGGCTTTACGGTTGTACCGTTCGGACAAGGGTTTAAGGATATGAGCCCGCCAACGAAAGAGCTGATGAAACTGACACTTGAGCAGAAAATCGCTCACGGAGCTCATCCCGTTCTTCGGTGGAATATGGATAACATCTTCATTCGAACTGACCCTGCAGGAAACATCAAAGCCGATAAAGAAAAATCAACGGAGAAGATTGATGGTGCGATTGCGACCATCATGGCACTCGACCGTGCTATCCGTTGTGGGAACAACAATTCTGCAAGTGTCTATGACGATAGGGGTTTGTTAATTCTGTGATATGAGGTGAATGATTAATTCTCGTATAGTAAAATGATTTTAGAACCTTAAATCGGAGGGCTTTTCTTTATGATTTCAATTTCAACAGATCTATACAAGTACACTCAATTTCGAGGGAGAACAGAAGATAATTTTCCCGGATTATATGGGAAAGCATCTTCTGTTCAAGTAGACGGTAATAAGAGGATAGAAGAAGCTGAAAGGCAAGCAGATAGGGAACCGACTGCTAAGGAGAAAGTCATTGAGTTGACTACCACTTTTTTTGAGGAAGTGGTAGGGATACCAAATATCACAGTTGTAGATCATAAGATTGATAAAGGTGACATTAGAAAAAATAAGAATGTTGGAGTACCATACGGACCACTGAAAGATAAGTACAAGTTAAATAATATTAATCACATTATTTGGTTGAAGTTCACTACTGATGGTTACTTAGGATGTGTTGCTGCCAGCAATGATATAAATTTTGGCAATACAAATCCATCTGGGATGATAATTGCCCACCTTAAAAAGAAATGGAATGAAGAATTTGTATTGATTGTTCCGCTTCCTCAGATTACGGATGGACTTAGAAAAGACTTGGAGTGTGGTTTAGGGAATTATCTTAGCGAAAAAGGAGTTCCAATTTTAGATTTTTATTCGCACAGATTTCAATAATTCAAAATTGGCATCTCACTTGAGGTGCTTTTTTAATACCCAAAATTCAGAAAGGAAGTAACCAATGGGAATATTTAACCGACTCTTTAAGTCGAGAGACAAACCAATGAACCAAACCATTAGCTCGCCATACCGATTTATGTTTGGTGGGACAACGGCTGGAAAAGTCGTAACTGAACAAAGTTCCATGCAGATGACTGCAGTCTATTCATGTGTCCGCATCTTAGCGGAAGCGGTCGCAGGCTTGCCCCTACACTTTTACAAGTATCGTGATGGCGGTGGGAAAGAAAAGGCTGTCGACCATCCGCTTTACTTCTTGCTCCATGATGAGCCAAATAGCGAGATGACTTCATTCGTGTTTCGAGAAACGCTCATGACCCATTTATTGCTTTGGGGTAATGCCTATGCTCAAATCATCCGAAATGGGAAAGGTGAGGTGGTTGGCTTGTATCCGCTAATGCCTGACAAAATGACGGTCAATCGCGACCAAAACAAAGAGATTTACTACCTCTACACGGTAGATTCCGGACCACAAGTTAGGCTTTCTAAGGCAGAAGTTCTTCATATTCCTGGGCTTGGATTTGATGGTTTGGTAGGATATTCGCCTATTGCCATGGCTAAGAATGCGATTGGAATGGCGATAGCTTGTGAGGAGTATGGAGCTAAGTTCTTTGCGAATGGTGCTAATCCCGGTGGTGTCCTTGAACATCCAGGAACATTGAAAGATCCAGTCCGCATCCGTGAAAGTTGGAACGCAACCTTTGGAGGGTCATCCAATGCCAGTAAAGTAGCCGTTCTCGAAGAAGGGATGAAGTACAGCCCCATATCGATTTCACCAGAACAAGCGCAGTTCCTAGAAACTAGGAAATTTCAAATTAACGAGATAGCTCGAATTTTCAGAGTGCCACCACACATGGTTGGTGACCTTGAGAAGTCGAGCTTTTCAAATATCGAGCAACAGTCACTAGAATTTGTGAAGTACACCCTCGACCCTTGGGTGATGCGGTGGGAACAGGCTATGACCAAAGCCCTCCTCTCATTGGACGAGAAAAAGGACTACTTCATCAAGTTCAATGTGGACGGACTTCTTCGTGGTGATTATCAGTCACGCATGAACGGTTATGCGACAGGACGTCAAAACGGGTGGATGTCAGCTAACGATATTCGAGAACTTGAAAACCTCGACCGTATTCCTGAAGAGGAAGGTGGGGACTTGTATCTCGTGAACGGCAATATGCTACCGCTCAAAGATGCTGGAGCATTTGCCACAAAAACTAACGAACAGGAGGAAGAAAGCCAAGATGAAGAAGTTTTGGAAGTGGGTGAATCAGACACCGAAAAATCTGACGACACCCGAAACGCAGGAGAACCAAGAGCCAAGCCAAATCTCCGACCGAACCCTTTACCTCAACGGACAAATCGCTGAGGTTAGTTGGTTTGATGATGACATCACACCACAACTATTCAAAGATGAACTGATGAGTGGCGAAGGAAATATCACAGTCTGGATTAATAGTCCAGGTGGCGATTGTGTGGCGGCAGCTCAGATTTACAACATGCTGAAAGAATACTCGGGTGACGTGACGATTAAGATTGACGGACTTGCGGCTTCGGCAGCATCAGTAATTGCAATGGCGGGCGACAAAGTGGTAATGAGCCCCGTTGCCATGATGATGATTCACAATCCGTCCACGGTTGCGTTTGGTGACCGAGTGGATATGCAGAAGGCAATGGCTATGCTTGATGAAGTGAAAGAAAGTATCATCAATGCTTATGAAATTAAGACCGGCATGAGTCGAACGAAACTTGCGCACATGATGGATGCTGAAACGTGGATGGATGCGAGGTCAGCGGTTGATTTAGGTTTTGCCGATGATGTTGACGGTAAGGTTGACGAAGACCTACCTAAGATGACTTTCTCGGAAACCACGGTGATGAATTCACTCATGGATAAAATCGCCAAGCGCTGTCGCATTAAGCCAGCTGAACCAAAAGAAGAAACAAAACCAACAAATACTGTCAAAGCCGATTCTCTTGAGGAACGGCTATTTTTAATGAAAACATGGAGGGATTAACCTATGAACCAAATTCAAGAATTGATGGAAAAACGTAAACTTGCTTGGGAAGGTACGAAAGCCTTCGTTGAAGCGAAGAAAGACAAAGACGGTTTGATGTCTGATGAGGATGCCAAGACTTACTCTGACATGGAGAAAAAAGTCGCTAACTTTACCAAAGAAATCGAGCGTATGCAGTCTATGGAAAACATGGAACGTGAAATGGCAAAACCTATGTCTGAGCCTTTGACCTCGCAACCCATGCAAGCTGAAAATAATAACGACAAACCCAAGAAGACAGGTCGTGCCTCAAACGAGTACAAAGAAGGCGTCCTTCAAGCCCTTCGGTCAAACTTCCGCCAAGTCTCAAACGTCCTTCAAGAAGGAGTTGATGCTGCCGGTGGTTATCTTGTTCCAGAGGAATACGACAAACGCTTGATTGATGGATTAACTTCTGAAAACATCATGCGCTCCCTTGGAACAACCATTACGACCAGTGGTGAGCACAAAATCAATATTGCAGGTAACAAACCCGCAGCTTCATGGATTGAAGAAGGTGGGGAGTTGAGCTTTGGGGACGCAACCTTCGACCAAATCTTACTTGATGCTCACAAACTTCATGTGGCGATTAAGATTACTGATGAGTTGCTTTACGACAATGCCTTCAACCTCGAAAGCTACATCATTGACCAATTTACTAAAGCCCTATCCAATGCCGAAGAAGATGCCTTCTTGAATGGTGACGGTGTGGGCAAACCACTTGGAATCTTTGCGGAAACTGGTGGCGGTCAAGTTGCGGTGACAACCAACACGCAAAGCTCTATTACGGGTGATGAATTAATCAACCTCGTTTACGCTTTGAAACGTCCATACCGCAAAAATGCGAAGTTCATCATGAACGACCAGACGATTGCTTTACTCCGCAAACTCAAAGACAACAATGGTGCCTACTTGTGGCAACCAGCAGTCCAAGCAGGTGAACCTGATCGCCTTTATGGTTATCCGGTTTACACGTCTGAGTATGTGCCAACGGTGGCTGCCGGCAAACCTGTCATTGCCTTTGGTGATTTCAGCTACTACAATATTGGCGACCGTGGCGTGCGTTCATTCGACCAACTTCGTGAACTTTTCGCAGGTAACGGCATGGTCGGTTTCCTTGCCAAAGAACGTGTGGACGGGAAACTTGTCTTACCTGAAGCGGTTCAAATCTTGAAGATGAAAGCATCCGCTGCTGCATCTTAAGGAGCAAGCCTATGAGTGACTTACTTGAGAAGGTCAAGGCAAATCTCATACTCGAGCATAATGAAGATGATGAGCTGTTGGAACGATTGATTCTGACGGCTCTTTCCTATGCCGAAAGCTACCAACAC
>OBMA010001033.1_pt1 | contig 16946 bp, 9 predicted proteins | sample 1539141 | NCBI WGS metagenome assembly OBMA01 (sample SAMEA3991484, study PRJEB22521) | metagenome | biome: anthropogenic terrestrial biome; feature: sewage plant; material: raw primary sludge | place: Sweden | collected 2012-09-26 | reverse complement strand
CAACGGGATAGGAATAAAAGGAAGATATGAAAGGAAGAAATCGTGCGGGGAGAGGAGGGGTCCCGGGTCTGGACCGCGAAGGGAAAAGAAAGTGAATGACTTCTTAGCCCCCATCCCCCTTACAAGCGTGCTCCTTTTCCTTCCAAGTAGGTATTGCTTTGCTCTTTATGGTTTTTCCGTAGTGTATTTTTATGACGCAGTCTATGTGATGTGTGTGCGTGCTAATCGAAAGAAAAAAAAAAATTTCATGGAGGTCGGATATCAGGCTTGGGCCCCAGTGGGGTGATCCCAATCGGGTTGACCCGTGGCTGCGAGCGAGTATATCCGAGTTTTATGTGGGTAAAGTCCGTTGTGCGCTGGAAGGCTTCGTGGCGCCAGTATATATTCTTGAGCCACGTGTGTATACGGGAATAATCATCTCTGATGGTGGCCAGATTGCATTTGAAGTGTTGATGGTATACCACGTCGAACCTTACTATCGTTGGGTAGAGTCTCACGTCCGCCTCGGTCAGAGTGTCTCCGATGGCAAAGTAGCGATCTAGTATCTTGTCCTTGTTGTTCTTACCATACTTCGCCTCCAAATCTGTGTACTTCTTGTCCAGAAGATTTTCCAATTTGTCAAGATACTGAAAAAGGCTTGTTACCTCCCTCTCGTATACCTCTGCACATTCTGCAAAACCGGCCTTGTATACACCGTTGTTGATTTTATCGTACACCCAAGAGTTGAACTCTGTAATCTGTGCCTCTAGAGACCGAGGTACCAGACGGACTTGACGGTATTCTTCGCCGACAAACTCATCAAACGCAGCGGAATTCATAATTCTGATAATATCACTGCTTTCATTATTTACTATAGTGCACGTTTCCAAGTCGCAAAGAACAGGTACGGTGAATCTTCCCTTATAGTCTGGCTTTGTTTTGAAATAGAAGTCGCTTAGTCTCTTGTACCCGTAATGCGGTTCATCTGTTCCGTCAACCAACAACCGATGCGCATTATTGGGTATGTTAGCCACGGGAGTACTGGTATTTAAATTTACTGAGCTAATTCCGCCTGCAATGTCAAACCAGTGCCTTTCATTGGTTTTCCCATCTCCTTCTTCAAGGAATCGCCAGCCTTTGTCATCCAGGTGCCAATGCGCTACACTGCACCCAATTATAGGCGCTAGCCCTTTCAGGGCCCTGGTGATCAAGGTTCTTTGTGCCCACGGGCATGGTAGCGCCACATACAGCCAGTACCTTCCCTTAGCAGGTTTATAAATTGGGTGATCCGCAGAGATGATTTCTCTGAATGGCGATGACTGCCTTTTGAATTCAGCTTTGTTATTGCTAGCTGATTTTTCAGACATAGCTCCAGCTTTGCCGTGGTTGCAAGAGAGAAATGGAATAAGATTGAAATAAAAGACAATATATTTAAAGGCGCTGCGATGTTCTATAACCATAATTTATACTACTATATATACGTATTCCCGCATAACTTTTCTATCACTGTCCAGGCTGGATCCTCGTCGCTGTCCCTTTAGTCATCTTCCCTTAAATATCATTCCGGCGCTTAAAAGCTTGAAAAAGAAAGTAATAGTAAAAAAAAAAAAAAAAAAGAGACAACCCGTGCCTTCACATAACCTAACTAAACAGCACTAGTACTTAAATAAAAGGTAAAGGTACATACATATAGGGGGTGGTACATTGGATGACCTCTTTAACTCAACATGTTCCTCTATAGTTTCTCGTTGTTGTTTCCTTTAGCTTATTTTTCTTTTCGATTTCATCCGGCGTTGGGATGTCATCTTGTGGAGATGCCAATGCCAATAACATTTCGTAGATGAACGAACTCTTGCGCTCTGGAGTTTGCTCAGAGGCAAGTTCTATATGATGACAAACCTTTTCGTAACTATGAATCAACTTTGTCAAGATACTCTCGATGTCAACAATCAACAACTGTGCTAAATCCAACTTCATCTCCGATCTGAAAACCACTCTCAATACCTCCTTCTCATCGGACCCATCCGTCGCCTTTGGTAATGGGTAATTTGGTATTATCCAGCCTCTACCTCTCAACAAAGAGGAAAGGATTGCTTGTGGCACTTCTGGATATTCTTCGTGGAATTTCTTGGACAATTTGAAAGCTACCAGCGGTACACCCGGTTTGTAAGCCTGGGGGTGTTCCCAATAGTCTTTAACTGACTTAGGGGCGGAATCGTTCTCAATGCTTTCATGGATACTGCTAACAATTTCAAAGCATCCGGGCAATTTTGACGAATTCAATAATTCGAAAGAAAATGCTCTTGCAACAAATAGAGAATTTTGGAATTGTGTTCTATACCCTGAATGGCCTAGAGAAACAAAATTGAAGTATTGATGGACAACTTGAAATCCAGGTCTTGAAAAATTCAAACCGAAAGTTTCTTCCACGCCACCGAGGTACTTTAGTTTGAATCTCAATTCATCAGCCAGTAAGGATTCATCCCTCCATAGCACCCAACCCAGGCCGGGAGTGGTTAAGCCAAACTTATGACCACTGGTGTTCATACTAACCACACGCGGATGGTTGAACCCCCAACGTTCCATGCCATAAGCTTTCATGTGCTCTTTTTCAAAGCCAAATGGGATAATAAACCCACCTGAAGCGCCGTCCGCATGGATTGGAATATCAGTATTGCTCCAATCAGGATGCTTGGCCTCAATTTGGGACAAGACATCTGCAACCTTCTCTACATTTTCCAAATGGCCAGTGTAGGTGGTTCCTAAAATTACAAAACAGCCAATAGTGTTCTCATCTACATAATCCCATAACGACTCTGGGTCAAGCATATGATGGCTTCTGTGGGATACCGGAACCAATCGGCATTCCACCTCAAAATATCTCGTAAATTTCTCTAATGCCACTTGGCACGCAGAAGACATTATAATGTTCGGCTTGGAAGCATCTTTACCAGCATTCTTCATTCTGTGTTCCCATCTTTTTTTCATGGCGAGTCCACCCAACATGATTGCCTCACTAGAGCCTGTGGTGGCACAGCCTATTGGTTCTTCATCGGGATTGGCGTGCCATAATTGAGCTAGCATAGAAATACAACGCTGAGTTAGCTCAATTAATTGCGGATATTCATCATTGTCAGCAAGATTTTTGGTCAAATTTTCATCAATCAATTTTCTTGCCTGATCAGTGGTAAAAGTGTTCACGAAACTGGCAAGGTTCAAATGTGGATTACCATCGAGTGTTAATTCATTATGAATCAGTTGGTAAGACAAATCAGCAGGTAGTCCCTTTTTTGGAACTGAATACTTATTAGCCATGCCCTGAGACGAAGTATCTCTCATATTGTTCGATCCTTGATGACCACTTTGGACAGCGGATTTTTGAACGTCGTTAGAAAGCAATTGCAGACCTGCAAGGTCGTGGACAACTTTTCCAGCGATATTCTCGAAGTTCTTCTGCTTAGAACCGTGCCTGTGTAACATTATTCCTTGTTTTGTTCAGCCTGGATTGTTAAGAGCGACGTGTAATATCTTGAAACATTTTAGCATCGCCAAAAGGTGAGATTTCAGAGAGTGCGTTGCAGTTCAGTGGTCAATTATGCTCTCTTATATATGTATTTATGTTGCATCACTTTACTGATCCCCTTTTTCTGGTGTGCCGCACGATCTATCCCTTTTCCTTATAGAGTTCAACCTTGCTGTTAAGGGTGAAAAAAAAAAAAATAGTAAAATAATGAATTTCTAATTCACTCTGATGAACTTAATAATCACAAGAATGCCTAAATTGACGTGTATTTATATGCTGCTCTTATGCAACTCTTGCTCTTAATTTGTCTAACTTGCCAGAAAGATTATTTATAAACGCAGTGAACAAGAATTTGAACAGCCCATATACTATGAACTTCTTTACTTTCACACGTTGGACATTTGCTATCGCAAATGAGATGATTTGATTATTTGAAAAGTGTCAAGAACCAACTAGAATTTACCAGCATCAGCGCCTAGGAACCCGGGAAGGTACACTCTTCTAAACGAGACTGAGCATCACTGTTACTCGAGATACTTCCAAGAAAACAAAGTATAAACGGCAACCTGCGTGATAAAAACTATCTGAACACGTAGATGCGGCTACATATATAGAAAGTCAGCAGTTGATTCCGGAAGAATCCAGAGTACTATATGGTAGACTGGATTTATCTGTCCATATTTGCGGGCTTGATATTCGGATAGCATTGAGGCAGAGACAATATACAGTTTTTGGGTTAATTCTTGGCCTTGTGCTATAGCTAGCACGTCGTCGAATCCTAAGACCTTGTTTGAAAAGAATCGTCCAAAATGGGAGAACTGGCGCCAATGAATAAACCAGACGAAGGTATCACGAACATGTGCCAAAGCTTGTACCGGTACCAAATTATGCGAATGTCAGTCAGTAACAATGTCAGACCCTACTATCAACCCAGATGTAGCTCAAGTGGAACCTACTGTTCTCTCAAGCTTTTTAATAGAAACGCTCATAGAATATCATAGAGAGTTCAATAATAGCGGTATCATAGTTTATCTGATAACGTGCAAACTGTCCTGATCATGAAGCGGAGTTGAATGACAGGGTGATGGAATTGATGGCTAGTTGCTTTCGTATGCCTCGGTATAGGCATGCTAATGACACCCTAGGGTGGCTATTAGTATGTTGCAATGCCGAGAGGAGGTTGAATAACAATACCGTTACATCAGCCGATAATATAGTGCATTGTATCAGCAAAATTAAGCAGTCAATTTATTTTTTTATCATTTAATGGCGATGGTTGGATAATTGTCTAAGAACAGTATTGAGTATTGCAATAAACCACTAAGGTTAGCCTCACGGCCAAACTATGTTGGTATCACTGTTACTAACAAGGTGGTTGTGTACGTGAAGGCAGATTGGCCTCAGAAGGCTCTTACCATTAAATAACAAGACCATTATTCCACTCAATAGCTTGGCACTTGCACATTTGTGTGCCATTTACACTGAATGATTCATCTTTTTGATATCATGCAATATAATAATACAGGTGATAGAATGCGAAAAGCACGGGAAATAGGTGACTTTTGAGATAGTTGTTGAATACCATTTCCATAACAATACAATTTGGACAACATTATCTTATACCGAATATACCTTAAGTTTTACTCGAAAATATAGGAATCCATAAAAGGATCGATGATTCTTCATAATAATATTATGGTTTCTCGTTCCACTTTATATGTTGTCACTCATTATCCTATTGCATTATCAAGTCGTGCGTTCCACCCCCATTAAATTTGATGGCAGCTTTCCAATCTTTACCTTTATGTCATATTTCTACATCGTATATGTAATAAGATGGATGCTAGACTATAGAGGGTAGGTGGTTCCTCTTCCGACAATCATGAGTAATTACTTGATAGTGGATAATAAGTTTTGATAGACACTTTCATTTTAAACTGATTTCACTTTTTACAGTGACTAGAAATTACAATAAGAAATGGGCGTGTGGCGTAGTCGGTAGCGCGCTCCCTTAGCATGGGAGAGGTCTCCGGTTCGATTCCGGACTCGTCCAAATTTTTTGCTACTTTGCAATTAGTGTAACTTCATATTTAAAATTATAGTTAATCAAGAACAGAATATCGTCACAATGCTCTTTAAATGTTACGTACTTCTTACCTCCAGCTTGACTATATACTTGTCAATTCGAGTTAACCCAGATTATGCCCCAACATGGAAAACTGAAAAATATTGATGAAGCGAGGAAAAAAAACGTCATAGGAAAAATTCAAATGTTGCAACTTCAGATGGTTTTCTTCAATATATACAATACTGGAGAAGTCCTTCTTAATAGTTCAAATCTGCTAAGCCATCAAAAAAAGTTCAAGCAATAGTTGGTTCTTAATGTCGTTTGGTGGAATCAACACATTTCAACAGTATAACACAGATTTAGGGCTCGGCCATAATGGTGTTAGAATATCCTTAAACTACTTTGATGGTTTGCCGGATCCAAGTCTTTTAAACTCCTTGTACTCGAACGAGTTGAAACTCATTTTCAAATCTCTTCTGAAAAGAGATGAAACTACAAAAGAAAAAGCTTTAATGGATCTTTCCAATTTGATCAGCGACTTTAACCAGAATGAGTACTTTTTCAATGACATTTTTCTTCTTTGTTGGTCGCAGATATATGCTAAACTGATAATTAGTGATTACAAGGTCATCAGACTGCAATCACATCAAATTACTATAATGCTTGTCAAAAGCCTTCGGAAGAAAATATCGAAGTTTTTAAAGGATTTTATACCTTTGATACTTCTCGGTACATGCGAACTCGATTATAGTGTTTCCAAACCTTCTCTTAATGAATTAACAGAGTGTTTCAACAAAGACCCAGCAAAAATTAACGCCTTATGGGCTGTTTTTCAAGAACAACTATTGAATTTAGTAAAGGAGATTGTTGTAAACGAGAATGAAGATACCATTTCTGATGAACGTTACTCCAGTAAAGAAGAATCTGAGTTTAGCTACCACAGAGTTATAGCAAGTGCCGTATTGCTGCTGATTAAGCTTTTTGTTCATAACAAAGACGTCTCAGAACGTAATTCTTCCAGTCTTAAGATGATTCTTTCTGATGAGTCAATCTGGAAACTACTTAACTTAAAAAATGGGCAAAATACAAATGCCTACGAAACAGTTCTTCGATTGATTGATGTTCTTTATACAAGAGGTTACATGCCTTCCCACAAAAATATAATGAAGTTAGCGGTGAAAAAACTATTGAAATCGTTGACTCATATTACGTCAAAGAATATTCTAAAAGTATGCCCTGTTCTCCCATCAATACTGAACCTTTTAGCTACCTTAGATGGCTATGAAGATGGGACAATATGGTCATACGATAAATCTTCTAAAGAAAAAGTACTCAAATTTTTATCGGTTTCCTGTACTTCACCATCGCCAGGATTTTTCAAAGCTGTGTTTGCATTGTACAGCTCGACTAAAAGACACAGTTTTCTTGATTATTATCTTGAATGGCTTCCATTTTGGCAAAAATCGGTGCAAAGATTGAATGAAAAGGGCTTTTCTGCGAGAAACAGCGCTGAGGTTCTTAATGAGATTTGCACAAATTTTTTGAAGTTCGCTGAGGATTCATCAGAAGAAAGAGTGAAAAAAATGGTGGAAAGTGAGATTTTTAACTCTCTGTCTTGCGGGAAATCTTTATCTGAGTACACAAAACTGAACCAGACTCTTAGTGGCGTCTTTCCACCCGATAAATGGGAGAGAGAGATTGAAGATTACTTCACTTCAGACGAAGACATAAGAAAAATAAAGGTAAGCTTTGAGAAGAATCTTTTTGCTTTATTGGTTACTTCTCCTGATAACGAATCCGCAATTAGTCGTTTATTCGATTTTTTTGTGCAATTAATCGAAACAGATCCCTCAAATGTTTTCAACAAATACGACGGTGTATATGATGCTCTCAATTACTTTTTAGATTCCGATATGATTTTCTTGAATGGGAAGATAGGGAAATTTATAAACGAAATTCCAACGTTGGTCCAAGAATCAACATATCAAAACTTTGCTGGTATCATGGCACAGTACTCAAACTCCAAATTTTTCAAAATGAATACTGACGCGATTACTTCGTTGGAAGACTTTTTTATCGTTGCGCTTTCTTTTAATTTACCAAAGACAGAAATTTTAGCCACAATGAATGAGTTGGATGATGATATTTATCAACAATTAATGAAATCTGATTCCCTAGAATTAGAATTGTACATTGAAGACTTTATGAAAAATTATAAGTTTGACGACAGTGGGGAAATATTTAAAGGTAATAATAAATTTTTAAATCAAAGGACTATCACCACACTTTACCGAAGCGCAGTTGCCAATGGTCAAGTTGAACAACTTTGTGCTGTTTTGTCTAAATTAGATGAAACTTTTTTTTCAACGTTATTGCTGAATACCGATTTTCTTTCTTGTGCATTGTATGAAGTTTCAGAAGACACTAATGAGAAACTATTCAAGTTGTCATTAAAGTTGGCTAAAGGGAATTCTGAAATCGCTAATAAATTGGCCCAAGTAATTTTGCAACATGCTCAGGTTTATTTCAGCCCCGGGGCAAAAGAAAAATATGTCACACACGCTGTGGAGCTAATTAATGACTGCAACGATACTTCTCAGATTTTTTTTCCCGCTAACGCAATCGAAGTTTTTGCCAGATATATGCCAGCAATTGATTATAGGTCATCCTTGGTGAACAGCTTAAGTACTAACACGCATTTGCTCCTTACAGATGATAAGCCTATCAATTTAAAAAATATGCAAAAGCTCATCAGGTATGCTCTATTCTTAGATGCCCTACTTGATGCTCTTCCAGAGCGCGTTAATAACCGTATTGTTGCATTTATAACTGTAGTTTCTGAGCTCGTCACTGATTATAATTGCCTTTCAGAGGAACCAAATGATCTTTACTATGATTTTGGGCATACCTTTTTCAAACATGGCAAAGTAAATTTGAACTTTTCTGATATTGTTGGAAACATTATTCAGCCTGCTAATGGTGGTGATGCTATGCTTACTTTTGATATTGCTGAAAGTAACTCTGTCTACTTTTTTTATTATTCAAGAGTATTATATAAGGTTTTATTGAACAGCATTGATACTGTTTCATCCACCACATTAAATGGGCTATTAGCATCGGTTGAAAGTTTTGTCACGAAAACTGTGAGGGATCAAAAATCTACTGATAAAGATTATCTCCTATGTGCTATATTACTATTGATGTTTAACAGGTCCAACTCAAAAGATGAGATGACGAAATTAAGAACATTGCTGGCATCTCAATTGATTGGGATTAGAGAAGTAGAACTTGTCGATCAAGAATTCAAGTCGTTAGCTCTTTTAAATAATCTGCTGGATATCCCACAGGCAGATAAACAGTTTGTTCCTATAGCACCGCAGAGACTGAACATGATATTCCGTTCAATACTAAAATGGTTGGATAGTGATCTTGCCTACGAGCCTAGCTTTAGCACCGTTAGATTGTTACTACTGGATTTTTTCACCAAACTGATGAGGTTTGAAGGAGTCAGAGATATGGGCATAACAGCTTTTGAACTTTCGGAAAGGTTGCTGGCAGACTCTCTATCGATGTGTCAAATTGATGACACTTTATATTTGTTAGAACTTCGCTCTTCCTGTTTGAACTTATATGAAACATTGTCGCAAGGCGTTTCCAAAAATGGCGAAGAAATCTCAGAATATGATGATGAAATTCAAGAAAATTTGATTGAACTGATGTTTCTTAACTTTAATCAAGAAAGAAATAACCAAGTATCCACACTCTTCTACCAGAAATTGTACAAGGTCATTTCCTCAATGGAACTCAAAAAGTTAGAATCTCAATACAAAAGAATATTCGAAGTTGTATTGAATGATAAGGATATCGGTAGTAATATTAATCAATCAAGATTATTAACTACTTTGTTGGGTTCTTTGGTGGTAAAAACACAGCAGGATATTATAATTGAGTACGAACTGAGAATTCAAAAACAAACTGGCTCAGACGTAGATGGTAGTGCATCTGATAATGATGTAAACTCAAAATTTAAACTACCTCAAAAATTATTACAAAAAGTTACTGATGAGGTGCCAAAAGAATACCTTGAATACGAGAATAAAAATTCATTTATTAAATATCTATGGTATTGGCACTTGATACTGATGTACTTCAAAGATACGTCTTATAATATGAGACAAATATTTATTGAACAATTAAAGGAAGCTGGTTTAATCAATAGAATGTTTGATTTCATAACAGATCAAATAGATTTAAGAGATACTGAGTTTTGGAAACAGGTCGACACCAAGGAAATTTCGGAATACAACATTGTCGGCAATAATTTCTCTCCTTATAAAGAAGACATATTTGAAGAATGTAAAAAACTTTTGGGCCATACACTTTATCAGTTGTTTAACAACGTCGGTTGTTTAACGAGTATTTGGTGGTTAAATATAAAAGATAGGACATTACAAAATGATATTGAAAAGTTTGTCTCAGAGTTCATCTCGCCAATTTTGATCAAAAATGAATTTGACGATATCAATTCTAAGATGGACCGCCTGACTTCTAATGATGATGCTTTGACTATTAAATTAAATAATATTACTAATGAAGTGAAGGCAAGCTATTTGATTGACGACCAAAAGTTGGAGATTTCCTTCAAACTACCAAAAAACTACCCTTTAACAAATATCCAAGTGAATGGCGTCTCTAGAGTTGGCATAAGTGAACAAAAATGGAAACAATGGATAATGTCTACACAACATGTAATTACAGGCATGAATGGATCCGTTTTGGATTCGTTGGAGTTGTTTACTAAAAATGTGCACTTACAGTTTTCTGGTTTCGAGGAATGTGCCATATGTTACTCTATACTACATGCCGTGGATAGGAAACTACCTTCGAAGACATGTCCGACTTGTAAAAATAAGTTCCACGGAGCATGTCTTTACAAGTGGTTTCGATCATCGGGTAACAATACATGTCCATTATGCCGTAGTGAAATTCCATTTAGAAGGTAGACTATCGCATATAAATTTCATATAAATGTACTACATTTTTTAAACAAAGTTCCTTTTATTACTGTGCTCTCTTACAAATTATACAATCCAGCCCTATACCTTGCCAATCCAGCCCATCACCCGGATATTTCTGGAAATTTTTTCTCTTCAGGATTTTTTTCAGGATAAAAATCGAACTTGAAAGAAGAATGGTTTTTAATTCAGGCCTTGTTTTCAGTTTTTAGCTACTAAAAGAGGGATAACCATTGATGAAATTCTATTGAATGTCCCCAATTTTCGGAAAAGGACTGCACCGAAATATTTCAATCAAAATCATTTATCGTTTTGTTTAGCTATTTTTTTCTCAAATTATCACTCTTTTCTTCCTTTTTCATTCTCTCAATTGTTCTTTTTATTTGAGGAAATTTGATTGTATTGCATATACAACTATGCGATGCACTTTGTTCATTTTAACTTTGGATATATGTGCCTTGCTATGAACGCGTTCATTTTTAAGTGACCGGACCCTAAAATATTCAGGTAGCATGACGGAAGCTATGAATTAATCCTGGTGGAGGGGTGTGTTCAGTTTGAGGGAGGATGATAAAATGGAACGGAGATTGCAAGGAGACGTAGAAAATAAAGTAGGAGCAAATGGATTTTCTGCTTGGCGGTATAGCACGTTTGAGTTTTTCAGTCGTGTCTATGTTCAGGTTTATGATATGCTGTGGTTGATTCTGTTGATTCACACGTTTCGCTTCCATATAGTGTGTTAACGGAAACTCCATGTTAAGGTTTATTATAAGAAAATTTTTTGAATTTGTTCTTTTTATATTGGTTTACTCTCCTCGTGATTTCTTTTCTTTTTTTATCGTCATCCTCTCTGAATGTATTTATTACGCATGGCTTTTATTCATTGCTTTCTAACTGTGATGGGAGTTTTTTTCTTGTTGCATAAATGAACGTGGGCGAGGTTTTTATTTTCAAACTTGGTGTACTATAGTGCAATGCGTTGTTAATTGTAATACGATGTTTCTTCGATAAAAGGAGCGGAGGGAGAAGGTGAAATTACGAAGGAAAGAAAGAGATGAGAAATCAAGAATGAAGCAAGACATTGATTGATATGGTTGTTTTCGGTGCATGTTTGATTACTAAAAGTTGGGGCATTCGATGGTTTACAGAAGTCATAAATTCAAATATCCCGTTTAATCGCTCATCTATTAAAATCAATAGTAGAATGTAGTTTCATACCCGGGAGAAATTCATAGTTTAGATCACGCTTAATAATGTCAATCTTGTCTTGCTGAAATGAAACTTAAACATGTTTATGTGTAATGTTATTTATTAATTATTAACTGTATCTGTAGGAGAAGAAACTATGTATTGTGCAAGTAGTTCAGGTGTTTGCAAATTGATGCTCTTAGAAAATGAAACGTAGTGTTTATGAAGGGCAGGGGGGAAAGTAAAAAACTATGTCTTCCTTTAAGTGTTTTCTTTATAAACCCTTTCCACATCTGGCTTGACAGCCGCTAGAATATCTCTTCTCTTTAATTTTTGGGCGGATGTAACAAGGCCATTTTCTGGAGTCCATTCTTCTTCAAAGAAAACAATGCCACATAATAATTCAATACCATTCAAGCCTTGAGATTTGGCAGTTGACAGCATATCTTTGCAAACGGCATCCTGTAGCTTCTTTTCATGGATATAGCTTTCGACATCTTCACCTGGTACCATTATACCTAATTCGATAGCCAGCTTAGACAAGCGTCCTAAGTTAGGGACCACAATACCGACAGGCTTAACTTTGTTTTCATCAGCGTAGACACAGATGTTTTGGACGTAAGGATTTGATCTGTAAATGGATTCTAATTTTTCCAATGCAATGTACTCACCATTTAAGGTCTTAACCAAATTTTTCTTTCTATCAATGATCTTAACTTGTCCCTTGGGGGTCCATTCAGCGATATCACCGGTACGGAACCAGCCATCATCGGTAAAGGCCGCAGCAGTTTCTTCAGGATTCTTATAGTATTCAGAACAGATGGGTGCACCCTTTAACAGCAATTCACCTTGATTATTCTTGGCAAAATAGCCCAAATCTTCGACATCCACCAATTTAGCTGTAATAGTTCCGACAAGGTCACCAGCAATACCGTAATCAAAATGTTCAGGCTCCAGGACACAGGCATTAGCCACACCCTCAGTTAGCCCATATCCAATGAGCATAGGACATAGAAGGTTGGAGAGGAATTTTTGGGCGTCTATGCTGATTGCAGACCCACCGTTCAGAATAAACCTTAAGTTTCCACCGGTTGCTTCTCTGATTCTCTTGAAGATCAACCCACTCAGCAAGCCGCTACATGGTATATTTCTCTCTTTCAAAGCATAGACAGTCCAGAAAAGCGTTTGAGACCAACCGGGCAATTCGTTGATCTTGGCCAGGATACCTTTTCTCACTGTTTCCCAAACTGCGGCGACACCCACCATTACGGTAGGTTTAAACTCCATCAGGTCACCTTGGCAATTACGTGTAGAAGTTGGGGTTAAAGTCTTGACATTGGCGTACCCTAGGATACCATTCCAGTAGAACGCTTCGAATTCAAAGGTTAATTCAAAAATATGAGCCAATGGCAAGAATGCGATAATACGGTCTGTTGGGCCAATCCATCCGATAACGTTATGGCCCACACCACCAATACCAGCTACAATGTTGTAATGTGTCAATACCACACCCTTTGGTGTACCAGTGGAACCAGAAGTGTACATGATACAAGCTGGATCTTCAGGCTTGGGGAAATGCAATTCAACCTCGTCCTTGGCCTTTTTACCTATCTCAATAATTTCATCGAAACTGTAGATTTTTATGTCCGGTCTAATTTCCTTGATTTTGTCAACAGCATCCTTGGCAGCCTTGTAAAGCTTACCATTTTGTCTTTTGTCACTTGGATCGATGGGTTCGTTGTGAATGACGAATTTTACGTTCTTGGCGGTTTTCAAAGGAACTGCTAATTTGGACAACAGCTGGTTGTCCGTGAAAATGGCGACGGAATCTGTTTCCACCATGGAGTGAATCAAACCGCTCTCACCCAAAGTGTCGTACGCGGTGACCACAGGAATACCTTGTGACATGCAACCAAGAAAAGTTTTCATCCACTTGTGAGAAGTAGAGGCAAAGATGTGGAACTTGTTCTCACCGTTAGGTTTAACACCAATCTTTATCAGCCCACGTCCAATGTCGTGCATTACGCAGATCATCTCCTCGTATGTCATGGTTATGTAGGGAGTCAGTTCGTAGTACAACCATGTTTTTTCGATGGGCTTATCCTTACCATCCACCCTCTTGACTATGGTTTTTTTCGTCTCATGTATATCTATAATATCTCTCCATGCCATACCGTCTCTCTTACCACCCTTGGTAAAACATTCCAGGGCGAATTCGTACAGTGTAGATGCTGAGGAGTTTATGGGTCTAATCAAAGGCTGGTCTTTAACCCTGATATTTCTTCTTGGAGCGGTTTCATGCTCATTGGCGGCTTCGCCAACTGCAACGGAATATTGTTCGGTCATTTTGATGCGTACTTCTTAGTTTTTCAAGAAATAGTGAAGAACAGAGAAAAAAATGATGTGTTACTAATGCTGGTTCTTTTGTATTCTCGCTTTTATGTCAACTCAGAGGGGTTGCAAACAAAAGAAAAGAATGATCAGTTATTGTCTATCTGTTGAGCCTTATCTGAAAGAGGTAGAACAAAAGATGGGCTGTTTTTGTTGGGGTAAAGCGGCGCCGCGAATGTTCTTAATGAGGTGAAAAGAATGCAGAAGAGAAAGATGAGGGCTAAGAGTAGAAAGAACGAGATGAACGAAGGCCGAGAAACACCCAGAATAGAAAAATAGATCGCCGACAATCGAGGGTTCTTAATTGATGGGGACATCGTTGGAGCTTATATAAGTTTGCCGCTACTTGGCGAAGATGGTTGAGCTGGGCGGTTCGGTTTGCGCTTTTGTCTTTCTTGTTACTAAGTATGATTGTTTTTTGTTGGGAAACGGCAAAGACGCGCAGCCAAAAAGCCGAACAGTTTAGTGAGTCTCTTCTTTAAGCGCCCAACACGCTCCATCGTGTTGGATAAAGCGTATGCAACAATTATTTCGGCATCGAACCCGCGGAATAAGCATCGGCTCGGGAGATATTTTTGTTTAGTTGGTATTGTTATCGTGTATAAATTTCTGTCCCTGTGCATTGTGATGTAAATGGCCTATTGTATTGTCAGGTCCCTGTCCGTTCCTTGATGGTATATCGGCACCTGAGCAAATCCAACAAAACCGGGCTCGCCCGCGCGGAAGAAAGTGCGATTGACGATTGTAGCTGAGCTGAACAAAAGAGACGGACATGTGAAACGGTGCTGCGGTGGTAGGTGCTGCTTTGTAGAATGGGGGAGAAGATTCGCCTACATACATACATACATACATACATAGACGGGTACTATTGTAGCGCTGCGCAGGAACATAGATACACGAATATACAGAAAGGAATAGTAGTAATATAGCGATGGGCTTATTTTCATTTGATGGTGGCAAAAAGGAATCACAACCCCCTAATACCCGTTCACAGAGAAAGTTGTGCTGGGAGTCCAGGGACGCATTCTTCCAGTGTTTGGACAAGGCAGACATCTTGGACGCAATGGACCCCAAGAATAGCAAGAGTATAAAGTCGCACTGCAAGGTGGAAAATGAAAAATTTGAGGAGAATTGCGCCCATAGCTGGATCAAGTACTTCAAGGAGAAGAGGGTCATCGACTTTAAGAGAGAGGAGACCATCAAGAGAATCGAGCAGGAAGCTAAACAGAGGGAACGAAATCAGTGAGTTTTTAGTGAGTTATTGGCTCATATTAACATATATATTCCCATAAAACATTTGACAGAAAGGTAATAATTAAAGGATAGTCATGTAGATACAAACGAAAATTTTATGTTTTTTTCTTCGTTTTGCGAAAATTCGCATGAGTGTCTCTGTATATATATATAACAAAAAGATGAAAAAAGGGAAGGTAGAAAAAACCGCGCTAAGTTTTGGCAGTGACGGTGACTGTCTTGTACTTGGTCTCGGTGACCGTTGTGGTAATAACGTCTAGCGGATTCAGTTCTCTCTTGCCTTTAGAAGATGAGCCGCTACCAACATCAAAAACTTCGATGTTGGCCTTGGCGCCGTTTCTGGCGGTGACAACACAAAAGTTTCCACCACCAGCCCCGGAAGAACCACCGCCAGAACTTGTCACTTCGTTGACTCCATTAGAACTTGGGTCAATGGAGCATGGTAGGCCTTCACATTGTGATTCGTCATCACAAGTAATTCTAATACCGAATGAAGGCTTAACGTTCTTGAACGGACATGACGATTCCAGGTAGACGGGGTTCCATCCAATCTTTACAAAAGTGTTCTGGTTGTCGTCCATGTTGGAACCAGCTACAAATGGGGCCCAGTTCCCCTGTGGATTTGCACTACTACCCCACTGGCATGCATCCTCTACGCTTACACCGGGAGCATTTACGTAGTAATGCGACGCGGTGGAGGCCCAGTAGTCTGTACCAGGCACAGCCAGCGTTTGCTTTGACCCAGAGCCGACTAAGGTTGGGATCAGCATAGCTTCGTTGCCCGGAAGCACGGTCTGGCAAAATGCAACGTCACCGCTGTTAGCGTTGTTTTTCGCTATTACGGTTCCCTTCCCATCATAACAATAGTCTTTATCACTGTTTGGCTTTTGCAAGTTACCGTTAGAATCACAGTACAAACCTCCATTTTGACATTTAGGATAAGAGTATGTGGTAGCCGAAGGGTCCCATTGCCCCATTAGTTGACCTGGTTTGCAAGCGTAAGGGCACCATGAACCGTAGGAACATTCTTGGTCAGGGCTCATAGCCCATCCTCCATTAGATCCACCTTTTTGTACTGCGACCATCCCATCGTAGTTAGGGAACGCACACGTTCCTCCACGCTTGGCATGCTCATGATGATCTTGATTTGTATTTTCCGTCATTTGAATACTGGGCGATGGCGCGGCGGTCGCCGTGAACACGCCGACACTCAAAATTGACAGTAAGGAATATGGTGTCAGTAATTTGCAAAGTACCATTTTCTCTCGATATTCGATTGGGACGTTCAGTAATATATATGTTTAGTAGGAGAGTCCTATCTTTATCTCACCTGTTTGAGGGAAAGGAAATGATATGAAAGTAGTTGCATTTTTATAGGTGAAAAAAAGAGAACTAGCTAAAAAGAAATTAAATATCGTTCTCTTATTCACCGATACATCGCCCATGAAATCGACTGAGTAGCTAAGTAAGATGATGTAGAAAAAGAAAAAGAAAAAGAAAAAGAATAAGATCGGAAGAGCACACGTCT
>OBMA010001029.1_pt1 | contig 16982 bp, 10 predicted proteins | sample 1539141 | NCBI WGS metagenome assembly OBMA01 (sample SAMEA3991484, study PRJEB22521) | metagenome | biome: anthropogenic terrestrial biome; feature: sewage plant; material: raw primary sludge | place: Sweden | collected 2012-09-26 | reverse complement strand
GTTATTAGCTCGGGCCTGTATAACGACCTCATATAATTGTGATTTAACATACTCTTTAAACTTCTTTACCCATTCTCTACCCACTCTCTCTACTTCCGATTTATGAAGTACTCTTGACAAGGCATCAATCGCATTTCCATTAACCAAGAGTTGCAGTTTTACAACATCAGAAATTCTATAGCCAGCATCCTCATAATCTAAAGAGGCAAATCCTCTGGACACCGATTTTAATTTACCAAAAAAGTCATCGACTAGATGCGATAGCGGAAGGTAATATTTTAACATCACTTGTCCATTGGTGTTTAGGTATGTTATATCAATTTGTTCTCCCCTATTACTATCGCATAAGCGTATGACACTACCTAAATATTCCTGGGGCAATGTCATAACTGCCTCTATAAACGGTTCATGGAAAGCAGCAACGTTCACCCTCTTTGTTGCTCCATCTGGAAACTCATCCGGATTTGTTATAAGCTTTTTCTTACCATCGGTAAACTCCACCAAATAAGGAACTGTGGGTTGAGTAATGATCAATTTCGAACCATACTCTTTTTCTAGTCGTTCACGAAAAACAGATGCATGTAAAGATCCTAAAAAGCCCAATCTCCAACCTTGACCCAAAGCATTGGAGGTCTCACGTTCCAAAGTAACTGACCTATCGTTGAGAACAAGTCTACTCATATCATCATCCATGGCTTTGAATTCAATCCCATCAGCCGGGAAAGCACCCACAAATACCATGGGTTTTTGTTCTTCAAATCCGGGAAGTACTTCCGTTTCATTTACTTTACTTAAATGCATTATAGTATCTCCAATTTTTGCTTCTTTAGAATCCTTCATTCCCAGCACTAGATAGCCAACCTGTCCTGTCTTTAGCGTACCTGTAGAAGTTCTGTCAGGATACATGATTCCAATATCTTTGACTTCGTATTTTTCTTTTGTCTGAGCACAAACAACCTTGTCATTTTTACGTACAGAACCATCAACAATATTCACTAGAAGAACCGCTCCTAAGTATGCGTCGTACCAAGAATCCACTAATAATGCTCTGAAGGGTTTATCAGGCCTCCCCGTTGGTGGTGGTATACGATCAATTATAGCCGGTAGTAACAGTTCCTCTACATTTAATCCTGTTTTAGCACTTACTCCGATTATATCTTCCTCGGGGAGCTCAAAGTTATTCACTATCTGATCCTTTACCTGTTTAACATCTGTAAAGTTAAGATCAATTTTGTTTATTACTGGAATCAATTTCAATCCTAAACTGAAGGCTAAATAAAAATTAGCAACCGTCTGTGCTTGTATGCCTTGTGATGCATCAACCAAAAGAATTGCTCCCCCACAAGACGCATATGACCGTGAAACTTCACCTCTGAAGTCCACATGTCCTGGCGTGTCAATTAAATGTAAAAGATAGTTTTTTCCGGTCCTCTTATCTTTATAAAACATCGAACATGTTTGCGCCTTTATAGTAATACCTCTTTCTCTTTCGACTTCCAATTTATCCAAAACTTGTTTATTTCTCGCATTGGGATCGATGACGTGCGTTATTTCCAGCAGTCTGTCACTTAAGGTTGACTTTCCATGGTCAACATGGGCAACTATAGAGAAATTTCTGTAATTTTCGAGAGGTATTTGCTCGATCTGTGCTTGTAACTTCTGTGCAGGGGTAGTCGTATGGTTATATCGTAAGAAATATGCGTGTCGTTTATAACGCCGTATATGTCTCACTGGCCTAATTCTAAATTTCAGCATTTTTATGTGCAACTAGTTTCCCATATTCATGGCTCTTTTTCAATGGTTGCGGCTACAAATATAGGCGAGTTATACTTGCCCTCGTCTATTATTCAACTTTTTTATTTACATCAAAATAGCAACATAAACATACGGAGATGATGAGAGAAAAAAGAAGACAAAAGGTGTGTCTTAATTCAGTTAAATGAAATTAAAATTGATAGTAAATGGTTGTGAAGCACCTGATGATTATAAATTGCTAAGAACTACTATCAATACAGTTGCTTCGCTACGAAAGACGGCTATCTTAAGATTTAATAGTGAAAGATTGACAATAATATCCACTCCAAAATCATCACTCAACAGCAGTAACAACGGTACAATATTACGAGGGGATACTGGTCAGCTTTGGTGTACCATTCCTCATGATGTATTCAGATTATATACAGTTATATCAGCTCGCGAGCTTAATACAATAACAATGGAGTGTAATTGTGATTCTTTATTGAGTGTGTTTAAAAGGTATGATCGAGTAATGAACCAAGGATCTTCCTCTAATATGACTATAAAACTACAGTCAATGCCAGAATGGAATACAAATAACGGAACACTTTCAGGAGGAACAGCAGGAGGCGTAGATACAACCTCAAAACCGAACCCCATTTGTGCTTTAGGTATAACATTCGAAGAAATTGTACATACCAGCGGCCCAAATGACGCTATAGTTATGAATGGGGGAGTGGATGAGCACAATGGTTTACCAACCACAGTGGGCACAGGAAATCTACTCGCAAGCAATAAGGTTATCATGCATTCGTTCAAAGTACCTGTCAAACTATTATTCCGAGCACAAGATACGCGAATACAAGAGCCAATGATTAACTATATTCAACTGATGATGTACAAGCTGCCACCAATATCGGGCGAGTTTGGCTCCGCCTTCCACGGGTTTATTAGACGTGTTGAACGGTACAGTAATGTCAACCACATTCATTTAATGGGAGTCAAAAAAAAGGAGCATGGAAATGAAGGTGATGATGTAGAACTTAAGATAATTGTGAATGAATTAGATTGGCATTTGGAAATATGCTGGAATGGACCCTTAGACTCTGTGATACAACGCCAAGAAGGGCTCACTGACAATCCTTCCCAAAACCAGCACATCGACACAGACGGCCGGCAGGAGGAAGGATCTCTTCCGATTATCGAAGCGGATAAACCGATGTCTTCACTATATACCAATACTAGAGATCGAGAGATGGAAGAAAATATCCGCTACGATGAAGATTTATTAAGAATTGAGGATAGCTCGATCGCAGATACGCGGGGAAACATTTACACAGCTGATACTAGCGGTGATACTGAATTTAATGACATATCCGTTATGGTGGAAAAGGCTGAACAGGAAAGTTCGTCCACACATGAAGTAATCATCCGTTGCAAAGATTGGAAGGTGTGTTCCAAGTTATACGCTGCATTTGAAGAAGTTGTTTTGGCGATTTCTCACGACGAATCCTGCGTATTCCACTGTTCGTTGGATCGTGGTAGCTTGGAAGATAGCGAAGATGTGGAAAAACCAAGGGAAAGAGGACAGATTATATACTATATAGCAAGATCGAAGGGCTTGTAAGCCCTACAGCGGTACATTTCTTTGCTACGTTGCTAAGGAAACTCTTTAAATCTGACATGCCTGAGAACTGCAGAGTTGCAGAGTTGCAGACTATCACATCCGTACATATGTATAAAAATCCGTGCTTTACATACTAACTGCTTTTCTTTTTTCCGTTCGAAAAAAAAAATGTCGTGAGGTTGTCGGAAACCTCAGAAAAAATAGATAGAACAAAACAGCCTTACGAACGGTATGTTGCATTTTAAAGGCTACATGAACTGCACATTAAATTTGCCACTGTAATAATCTTCCATATCACCATACAAAAACTACGCAAATATGGTACGTAATGCCTCATTAGGATTTTAAAATATGAAAAAAATGGACGTTTCAGCGAGGAATGAATAACAAGAAATAGCTAATTTGAATATATTACTGGTGTTTCATATCTATATATACCGCAGAAAAAGAAATAAGACGCAATATATCTTTAAACTGGCTCCACCCGGAGAATATGATAGAAAACTTTTTAAATTTGAATTCTGTTACATCAAAAACGTAATTGCTTGACACAGATTTTTCGAGGGCAACAGCGTGGACTTAACATAATGTCGAGTTTAATAACAACATTTTTTGACGGAGAGTTAAAAAGGCTTTGAGAAAAGTAGCAGAGTGAAGTTTATTTTTAGCATCCTTGCTGATACGCCAAATAATTCAAAAATTCACTATACTAACATGGTCATTAATTTTTAATATTAATATTATTTATTTAGGCTAAAGTTCATGGTTCTCTAGCTCGTGCTGGTAAAGTCAAGTCTCAAACACCAAAGGTTGAAAAAACCGAAAAGCCAAAGAAGCCTAAGGGTCGTGCTTACAAAAGATTATTGTACACCAGAAGATTCGTTAACGTTACCTTGGTTAACGGTAAGAGAAGAATGAACCCAGGTCCATCCGTCCAATAAGAAAATTAACAGTTGTGGAAAAGGAGCTTAAAAGTAACAAGAAACAAAATAGCAGTCATGCCATCTTTACTTCAAGATAGTTTTTGACTTGTATTTGTATTTCCGTTATGCGTTTTTTACTTTAAATATAAAGCAGTATTGAAATTATGTAAGTAGTGTTAACTATAAATTATTTCTTTAGGACTTTAACTTCGCAAAATTATGCTATTCATGTTATCGATTTACTTCTTTGCTGTCTTGGTGTGATGCTTTTATTAATAAGGAGGATCTTGCCGTACCTAGGGTTGGCGAACGTTTTTCTAGTTGTTTTTGAATGGGCGCTTCATAATGTGGCAATGAAAAAAAAAAAAAACTAGAAAAAAACTGCAATGATCTTGACGATGACATGAAGCCTCCTTTTAACAAAATCCATTGAGGTCAACGAGCATCACCAGAAACGCCTATTATAAACTTTATAAGAGAAATACCAGTTATACAATAATGTCTACTGGAAGCAGTAATAGAAAGGATGACGTCAAATTATTGGAACTGCTGAATTCTATAGATGAACAGTTTTTAGTGCCATACAAAAAGCCGGAAGACTTGCGTAAAATCTCCTCTACTACCAAACTACAAGGTTCCACCCCAACTAAGGAACTAGACAAATTAGCCTCTGTATTGAAGGCACATTGCACAAAAATAGGTATTGTTTGCAAGCCAGGCACTTTTGATAACAATCATAAAGTTGTGATTACCGAAATCCAAAATTTTAGTAGGCCATTATTCTACTTACTAAGTTTATTCCCTTTGTTTTACAATAACAAGGATTGCCCCAAATACTTTACAGACCAACTGGATGAAAGTACGCTACAATTGCTCGATGGCTTGAGAGATTTCATTGCCGAATTACAAGAAAGATTGAAAAATGACGAAAATGCATCTCTAGACAAAGAAAGGTTAACCTCAGTTGGTAAAATATTCAATGCGTGCGATTCTCTCTCTAATTGTTCCAAGGCTGGACCTTATGGGATCCTAGCAAACATCTTAAAAGATAATGTGGCCATAATGGACGATACAATGAATGAAATAAAAGAGTGGCTTGAGGAACCCGATTTTTCAGCAAACTCGGACGATATATTTTTGGATTTTGAGGATTCAGAATCCGAATCTGATTCACAGAAAGAGGAATTTGACCAGGAAAAGGTCTATGAAAATATAAAGTCGTTTTTCGATGGGTTTACGAGGAAGATAAAGCTAATCAAATTACTTGTATCAACTTTCAGGAAAACTCTGGTGTCAAAAGATTTTACTCCTAAGAGGAATCAAGCAGAAACTTTAGACAGTATACATACATATCTGAAGGAAATACAGTTACTTTTGGATGAAGTGGTATCCACTGTACAATTTGAGCCGAAGAACTTTACCAATGAGGAGGTAAAAGAAGAACAGGCTGCATTAGTTGCAGTAACTAAAAAAGTTCTTATCCAAATGAATAAACTATGTGAAGGTGATCCCAAAAGAAAGAAATGGATTGACACATGGGAGATAAAATTCAATGAATTGTTTTAGTATATTTTCTCTGAATGTTACAGTGCATGGTATATAATCAGTCTTGTTTAGAAATTCATGCTAAAACGGATAGCAAGAGATATCATTGTGTAGCTGCCAGATCCACGGTCACGGCAAAAATCATGTCCATTAATATAGTGGTTGGTTGGTGGGAATATGTGGGATATCCTCAACAAAATCGAACTTATATACGTCATTCTCGTTAACAAATTCAAATTTTGTAGTTGTCATAGTAACGCAAAATGAGATGCGTGGGTGTGATTCCTGCTTGTTGGTATTTTTCTTTGCCGCTGGTGAAAAATTGGAAATGCTGGTCCCTTGAAAAAATAACCAGCCTCGCCTTAACAGATATGTGCGAGTAAATATGAGTTTCTAACGTGCAATGTTTGGTGTTTGTTTATTTGTTTATGTGTTTCAGATGTTGAGTAAACATTAGCATTGGTGTAAGAACTAAGCCCCTCGATGGTTCGGTGCAGGATTCAAGGAACAAAAAAAAACAAATATGGACGGAAGTATTTGGCTTCATAGGCATTGGTCAAAGATATAAAAAGATGCAGGTATTAGGTCCTTGGATGGAGGAAAAACGTCTCACTTACCTTTCCTTGTATAATTTATAGAATGGACAACAACAATACATTACATTAAGATTATATCAGTCAAGTTTTTTCATAACATTGAAGATCTTTCACTCATTTAAGACTCAATAACCTAAAAAAAATAAACCTGTCATTCCTTTGAACCTTTTTATATCCAAAAATAATAACTGTCGCTCGTTTCACAACCTACCTTTTTTAAAACCACTCTTTTTCCAATACATTGAAATTCTAATTTAAATATAAAATAATTAATAATAGAATGTCACTCCTTTACATCATCCTTCTATTCACACAATTCTTACTACTGCCAACCGATGCCTTTGATAGTTCTGCTAACACAAATATTGCTGTTTATTGGGGTCAAAACTCAGCAGGAACGCAAGAATCCTTAGCTACTTACTGTGAATCTTCTGATGCTGATATTTTCCTATTATCTTTCTTGAACCAATTTCCAACCCTTGGTTTGAACTTTGCCAACGCATGCTCTGATACTTTTTCTGATGGCTTACTTCACTGCACCCAGATTGCTGAAGATATTGAAACTTGCCAGTCCCTAGGAAAGAAAGTTCTATTATCATTAGGTGGTGCATCTGGTAGCTACCTCTTTTCAGATGATTCTCAAGCGGAAACTTTTGCACAAACTTTATGGGATACTTTCGGTGAAGGTACAGGTGCCAGTGAGAGACCATTTGACTCAGCAGTCGTTGATGGTTTTGATTTTGATATTGAAAACAACAACGAAGTAGGCTATAGTGCGTTAGCTACCAAGTTAAGAACTTTGTTTGCCGAAGGTACAAAGCAATATTACCTTTCTGCCGCACCACAATGTCCATACCCGGATGCTTCTGTTGGTGACTTGTTGGAAAATGCAGACATTGATTTTGCGTTCATCCAATTTTACAATAATTACTGCAGTGTGAGTGGTCAATTCAATTGGGATACTTGGTTAACCTATGCTCAAACTGTATCCCCAAATAAAAATATCAAACTGTTCTTAGGTTTACCTGGTTCCGCTTCTGCTGCTGGCTCTGGTTATATTTCTGACACTTCTTTATTGGAATCAACTATTGCAGATATTGCCTCTTCAAGTTCTTTTGGTGGTATTGCGTTATGGGATGCATCTCAAGCCTTTTCCAACGAGCTAAATGGTGAACCATATGTTGAGATTTTGAAGAATTTGCTAACAAGTGCTAGCCAGACCGCCACTACTACAGTTGCCACCTCAAAAACCTCAGCAGCCTCAACTTCATCTGCTTCAACTTCATCTGCTTCTACTTCATCTGCTTCAACTTCTCAGAAAAAGACCACACAATCTACGACATCTACACAAAGTAAAAGCAAAGTTACATTACCTCCAACTGCAAGCAGCGCTATCAAAACATCAATTACTCAAACTACAAAAACATTGACGAGTAGCACCAAGACAAAATCTAGTCTAGGTACCACCACAACAGAAAGCACTTTAAATTCAGTTGCTATCACAAGTATGAAAACTACTCTATCTTCCCAAATAACCAGTGCTGCCTTGGTGACCCCTCAAACAACTACTACTAGCATAGTTTCTTCGGCCCCAATTCAAACAGCTATCACTAGTACTCTTTCGCCAGCAACGAAGAGTTCTTCTGTCGTTTCCCTACAGACAGCTACTACTAGTACGCTTTCCCCAACAACGACCAGTACAAGCTCAGGTAGTACAAGCTCAGACAGTACAGCTCGTACATTGGCTAAAGAATTGAATGCTCAATATGCGGCTGGTAAATTGAACGGTAAATCTACCTGTACTGAAGGTGAAATTGCATGCTCTGCTGATGGGAAGTTCGCCGTTTGTGATCATAGCGCTTGGGTTTACATGGAATGTGCTTCTGGAACCACATGTTATGCTTATGACTCCGGCGACTCAGTCTATACCCAATGTAATTTCTCTTATTTGGAAAGCAATTACTTTTAAAGTTATTAGAGATTGATTCATAAAGTCCGAATATTTTTTTTTGCAATATTCTTTATTTTTCACCTCATCTCACCGCCTCTCTTTTATTTCGTCAAGGTACCCTGCCTTCATGTTTTTACGTTTTTATAATCGACTACTTTATATCTATAACGAATTATTTAATTTTCTTCGATTTACTGTGTTTCTACCATTTTGCGAATTCGTGCCTCATCATGACTTATTTTATTTAATTGTTACATATCAAAGGACACTGGTTTACAAACATAAAAATGATTGTTGAGAATGCCAATTCCGCCCACTTACTACTTTTCATGTGTTAAATAGTACGCATAAACACGAGATCTGACTTCGATTGTTTCCTCGTCTTCGTCAAACATCGGTTTCCAATTAACCATTTCAATTAGCTGAGGAACCAAATGGAACTCGTTCTTAGCCAATTCGAAGAATTCTAAATCCTTCTCCAACAATTTTGGTCTATGCGGTGAAAATACTACCAATGCCTGACCTTTCTCAGCTAATAAATCCTTTGTTGTTTGAAGTAATTTGTGATGTTCCGTATGATTGAAGACTAAATCACTTAAAATGATTAAGTCAAACTTTCCATTATTGTTACCTATTTTTTCGATATGTGCCAACAATGGAGAATAATCGTTTCCCCAAATATAACCCTCCGTACTGACATTATTAAAATCTTCAGGAACGTTAGACTTTATATTATAATCGATGTTCTGCATTAAATCAGGATCTGGATAATCAGTTGAAACAACCATTTGAGCCCCATTCAAAGCACAAATAACGGAAGGTAAAGCAGCAGCAGCACCCAATTCTAAAACAGTCTTCCCCTTTATTAATTCTGGATGAGAATCCAAGTGATTTGCGGTGTATATTCCTGCATTCCACAAGAGATGACCCCAAAGTGGTGACGTTCCAACGAGACGGAGTTTGATGTCTTTAACATCTGATTTGGACTCTTTTGTGATGTGTGACCTTTGATATTCTGCAAAATGAGGTTTTGGTGGAGGAGGAAGAAAATCCTCTGGCTCCTCAAATAAACCTGCTGCCTCTCCCAATGATTCTATATCAGACATACGTTTACACGCCTTATTTATTGCGATAATGCTCGAAGTATTTCGTCATCTGCAACTGTTCTTTTTCCTGATTTTAGATTTTAACTTCTCGTCATTTTGAAAAATAAAATAAATGCGGCACGAAGGAAAGAATCTGAAAATGGCGACGGGCATAAGAAATATTATTCCGAAAGGCTGTAGCAGTGACCGTTTCTCTTTTACCCCAAGAGCGGTTAATAAAAGTGAAGCACTATATATAAGAACTGAAAGATGAACATATGGGTAGATAATTAGAGTGTATGGTACAAATTGCTCGCACAGTAAAGGAAGGAAGAACAATATGTCGCAAGAAATTAGGCAAAATGAGAAAATCAGTTATCGTATTGAAGGACCATTCTTCATTATTCACTTAATAAACCCTGACAATTTGAATGCACTAGAAGGTGAAGACTATATTTATTTAGGAGAGTTACTGGAACTAGCGGACAGAAATCGTGATGTATATTTTACAATTATACAAAGCAGTGGTAGATTTTTTTCCAGTGGTGCTGATTTCAAGGGTATTGCAAAAGCTCAAGGGGATGATACCAACAAATATCCCTCGGAAACAAGCAAGTGGGTATCGAATTTTGTTGCTAGAAATGTTTATGTCACTGATGCTTTCATCAAGCATTCCAAAGTTTTAATTTGCTGTTTGAATGGACCAGCAATAGGGTTGAGCGCGGCACTGGTAGCGTTATGTGACATTGTGTACAGTATAAATGACAAGGTTTATTTGCTATACCCCTTTGCTAACTTAGGACTAATTACCGAAGGTGGTACAACGGTCTCTTTGCCATTGAAGTTTGGCACAAATACGACGTATGAATGCCTCATGTTCAACAAACCATTCAAGTACGATATAATGTGCGAGAACGGATTTCTAAGCAAGAATTTCAACATGCCATCTTCAAACGCTGAAGCGTTCAATGCAAAGGTCTTAGAAGAATTGAGGGAGAAAGTGAAAGGGCTATACCTGCCCAGTTGCTTAGGGATGAAAAAATTGCTGAAATCGAACCACATCGATGCATTCAATAAGGCTAACTCAGTGGAAGTAAATGAATCTCTCAAGTATTGGGTAGATGGAGAGCCCTTAAAAAGATTTAGGCAGCTGGGCTCGAAACAAAGGAAGCATCGTTTATGACGTCCGCTTTCTCAGTGAAACAAAACGCACACACAATATACTTATGTACAGACAATATGTATGCTAATTAATCTATATCATGTTGATCTTGAGGGAAGGTAGTATCAATGTCTTCCTTTGGTGCTAAAATTTCAGGTTCCTCAGGTTCCTGTAAACCTGGGCGTTCCTTCTTAGATGCGCTTACACCGATCATAATCGAACAAACAAGGACTAATATTACCAAAAGACCGCTTCTGGTTGTCTGCCATCTTAAATTTTCGATATGTGACCTGATATCCCCCAGTATCTTGGTTTGAATCTTGTTAGAACAGTCGTTCAATTTCAGGTTTAATTGTCGATACAAAAGGGTGTTTTCTAATTTTTGATTGTTAAATTCTAATTTAGCGTCCTTTTGCAAAAGATCTATTATGATTTCATTCAGTTCATCATGGATTGAGTTAAGTTCTCTTTTGAGTTTTAATAATTGCAAGTGGTGCTCATTTAGTTGCGTGTCCCTAGAGTTTTGAATTGCGAATTTCAATTCTGTTTCTAGCGAGCTGAACAAATGTGATTGTTTATTCAGCTCCATATCCCTTAAGAACAAATCATTGTAACAGGAATAAAACTGATCATTTAGTAGTTGCAACAATAGAGCTATGATAATTTTACATTGTTCATCGGAAAAATTGCCTCTTTCACGAAGCATTTGATAAAACTTTATAGTATCCAATTGATTTTGTGAAGTAGTAGGTTTCAATCCATTGCCCTGAGTAATAAAGTCCTCTGAAAATCTGTCTAACAGGCCAATGGAGTGCTTTCCTTCGTTTTCCTTCTCTGGCTTCTCCTGCTTCTCCTTGTTCTTGGATAATGGCGATGAGGATAGGTCTGATAACTGGATATTTTTCAATGACATTGATTTCTGCAAAAGTGGTTTTGAATACGAACTAAAGCACCGCAAACACAACAACGAGCCTTGCCGCCGTATTCTAGTTTTGAAGCATCGAAGCGGCAATGTACGTATTAACCGCATCATTAGTCTATTAGATGTTCAGAGTTTACATGTATACATAAACCTCTTCCATTCTTCCTTCATCGATAAAGTTACTATACACTTAACTAAACAGTACATTTTCCCCGGACTACCATAGCGCGCTATACGTTCCTAGAACGGATATGAGTTTATATATAAGTCTATGCTACCAACCTACAAGCTATGCGACCCTGGAAAAAGCGCAGAAGAATCCGAGACTAGTAAACTATGATGAGGGGAGCGAGTAAGAGGTCAATCAGCAGTGCCGCAGTGCTGCTGATTAAAAAGAACAAGCTACCACCGCGACCAAAGTTCACGCCAGAGATGGAAGCACAATGCACTGAGAAATTCCTTCATGGCGGCAGAGGGCCCGGTGGCCAAAAGATTAATAAGTGCAATTCTAAGGTACAACTACGGCATGAACCCACTGGGATCGTTGTCGAGTGCCAAGAAACGCGGTCACGTGAGCAAAATCGAAAGCTTGCCCGGCTTAAGCTCGCGCGCGAACTTGCGGCGTCGTACGACACGATGCCGTCCAGAGAGGAGGCGCTTCTACAGTGGCACCGTCAACAGAAACGCTCGCAGCGCCGGCGCAGCGTCGCGAAGTACGAGCAGCGTGAAGAGGCCGCTCGAGTCGAAAAAGAGGAACGCGAGGCCCGAGACAGAGAAATGGTGCGCGAGTTATTCCGCCGGTAACCGCAGGTGAAATTAGAGATGGAGGAGAAAAGAAAAAAAAAATGAAAAAAAAAGTGTAACTTTGCTAAAATTTTCACCTGCGGGTACCGTCGGTCAAGACGTGGGTTGCGAACAAAAACCCTGGAACAACAATACATTGAATAGTTCCTGCTCCTGCACACTGCACGTTGAGACCTGAATCGCATCGTGTGGTGCTTATACGCTAATCTTTGTTAGCGGACATACTTTTTCTTTTTCTTTTCGCCTTTTCTTAGTATCTTTCTTGGATTCTTAACTATTTTGCTTTTTTTAGTCATTCATTATATATGGTTCTTTAGATCGGTCGTTCCATTAACATTTTTTTTTTTTTTACACGTCAATAGTATAACTTACTCCCCACCATTTTTCCACTCTTTCATAAAGACAAGTGTATTTCACGTACTCATAATCTTCGGGCTAACTACCAACAATACACGTAAATAATAATGGGCCGTCCAAGGAAGAATGTTAGCCAGGAGAAAATACAACAGTTGAAGAGAGAACTGGAGCTGGCCGGTAACAGGACAGACGTCTTGTTGCAAGACAAAAAGGGCCGTTCCAGGTCTTGTCTTCTTTGTAGAAGAAGAAAGCAACGATGCGACCATAAATTACCCAGTTGTACCGCCTGTTTGAAAGCAGGAATAAAGTGCGTGCAACCCTCCAAGTACTCTTCTTCCACTTCGAACAGTAACACCAACAACAACACCTCTACAGCTGGCACTGTACCTCCTACACCTCATCCTGTAATAAAACGTGAGCTGCAAGATAGCAGTATTGGCGCTGGCGCTGGCCCTGCCACTTCTCTGAATGATATGACGATAATAAAACCCATTTCCACTAGCAATAGTAATGTTGATGCTGGCGACGCGAATGAATTCAGGAAAACGATAAAGTCCGTTACGACAAATTCCAATCCAAACCTGATGAGGCATGACAAAGATCAATATACGATTTTCTTGGAGAAAAAACTAAAAAGTTTGGAGACTTTGCTCGATTTATCGCCGGGATGCAACCAGTACAACTACGAATTATCCCAGTACAAGAAGGTTTCTCATTTGTTCAGTAACAACACTTCTGATTACTCTAGACCGAACAGCAGCAATATGGTCATACTGCCGCTGCCATCTCCTTCCAACAAACCGCTGGAGAACACAAACAATAACGGCAGCAACGTTAATGCGGCCACTAACGATACCTCGGCCAGTACGAACAACATAAACAACAATAATGCTATCTGCCAATCCGCGAGCCTTTTGAATGACCCTTTAGAGACGCTGGACTTCACTAAGTGTATTTTTGCCAAATACAATTTGAAAAAAGAGTTTTTGATGTATGACCCTATTTTTGAACTGAATGAGAAGCTGTCACGTTCCTTCTTGGACACTTTTTTCACAAGATTACAATTCAAGTACCCTATCTTAGACGAACAAGAAATCTATACTTTTTATGACCACTACCTCCACAACAAGATTCTTATCCCGCCATCTTCTCCCGCCACGTCTTCCGCAGCACCACCGTCGAATTCACATTCGTATTCTGAAATAGAATTTCATTTTCTATCCGGCAGAATGTGGCTTGTCTTCAGCATCAGCGCCTACTTACTGATGACCACAGGTAAGTACAAGGGGTTTCCACCTCACCGATATTTCTCCACCGCTATCCGTCACATCACTAAGTGTGGTTTGCATTTGAATTATGTTCAGCAAATAGAACTGTTGACATTGCTTGTCCTTTACATTATTAGGACTGATAGAGATTCTCTGATACTATATGACATAATCAAGGATGTCATGGGCATATCCAAGAAGAAACTTCATCTAAATCAATGGTATCCTAATGATCCATTTGCAAATAAGAAACTGCGACTATTTTGGTGTGTTTACCTCTTGGAAAGAATGATTTGTGTTGCTGTGGGGAAACCTTATACAATCAAGGAGTCGGAAATAAATTTACCTCTTTTCAATAACGACTCTTTTTATACAAAAGGTGTGCATGCGGCGGCTCCATCAACCAATGACCATGGTGTGCAATTCATCAATCAGTCTCTAAAGCTGCGAAGAATTGAATCTCAATTTGTAGAGACTTTGCAGCTATTGAAAAACGATTCTAGGTCAGTGAAGCAATCCATTGATCAATTGCCCCTAGTACGAAAATTTTTTGAAGATTTGGAAGTTTGGAGAAAAAGTTATTCCACTCTTGACGTGAAAAATTTCGAAAACGAGACACTAAAACTTTATTACTATAGATCAGTGCGATTGCTTATACAGCCATATTTGGAATTTTTCGCCCCGGAGGATAGACTATTTAGAGAATGTCAAGCTGCTGCGGGTCAAATTTGTCAGTTATACAAGATATTCCATCAAAAAACGCTTAATGGTCATTCTACACCAGCAGTGCATACGGTTTTTGTAGCTGGCGTAACTTTAATCTACTGTATGTGGTTAGCCAGGAATTTTGACGATCAAAGGAGGAAGAAATTAGGCGATGCTTCGAAGCATACTAGACCTTTAATCAGTGCAAGTCTCTTTTCGACGATGGATGATTTGAGAGCTTGCTCCGTTTGTTTATATGTTATGACAGAAAGGTCTAATTTTGCAAGAACCTTTAGAGATACTTTCGATCAGTTAATGAATGCCACGGTAGGTAATTTGATTGAAAGATGTGGTCCAGACTCTTCAGAGTTAATTTTCATGGCTAGTAGTGTCGCCAAGCGTACTGAACCCAAGAACATCAATGATGAGGCCAATAAGGCAATTTCATCTGGGGATACTCTTCATGATTCTAACTCCGCAAATGCAGCTAATCTATCCAATTCAAACGATAAAAATATATCTCATAATGGCGGTATGCCGCCTGCTGTGGCTAGAATATTTGGTAAAGGACAAGCTGAAGAGCACGCCGGTTTTGTGGAAAATTCACAAGTGGATTTGGCTGAACAAGAGAAATTCAAGAAGAAGCAAGGTGTTTTAGAAAAGACCTCTGTACCCAAAAGTTTAGCTCACCTATTAACCAAAATGGATGACAGGTCACGTATTTCAAATTCTTCAATGTCTTATACAACATCTTCTTCGTCATCATCTTCTTCTTCGTCATCATCGTCGACATTATCGTTTCCTTCTTCCCAAGAAAAAAACCTGAAAATCAATGTAAGCAATGATAACAATGGTATGACCATCAGCAGCGTCAACAGAGAACACAACAATAACCACAACAATAATAATGACAATAATAATAATAATGACAATAATAATAATAATAACAATAATAATAATAATAATAGTAATAATAATAATAATGTTAATAATAATGATAATGAAAGTAATAGCAGAAGCACTACCAACAACAGCTGCAATAATGGCAACAACAGCCAGTATGTTCGTAACAACAACGTAACTATGGAAAATGATGTAGAAAGGCCTATTCAAGACCAATATATCGTCAAGAAACCAACCAACCAAACAGAGTTTGATTGGCAAGTATTTCAACAGCAGGCCTTTCTACAACAGCAACTAGCTCAGCACAATTTACAAGCGTATCTATCGTCCCTGAACACCGATACTATGACCAATAGAAGTCCTTCAAAATCTTCTAGCATATCTACAGCCTCTTCGCATTCGGATCCGATTCCAATAGCGATGACGCAAAGCCCAACTCCATATCCTCAAACTTCCAATATGCTACCGCAACAGCATGTATCACGACCACTGCCGCAACAACAGCGGGAGCAGCCACAACAACATATTACTTCTCCACAAAGATTCTCAGAAAGCAATTTTACGAATCAATTAAACAATGGTATGATCAACAGTAATCCTCTACAATCTGCAATATTCTCTAACCATACAAGTGAAAATAAGCAATTAAGAGATGTCGAAGAATCAAATTTCAGTACATCACCCCTAAGAGCAGATTATGGCAATAACATTATCTCCTCGATACCAGCGTCATTTACTAGCAATTCAATTCCTGTCAGTGTCAAACAAGCTCGAAATGGCTCTTCTTCGGGCGATATACTTTTCAGCAACGGTGCTCATGACATGATCAACAATATTTCCACCTGGACCAATAACTCCGTTCTAGATGCTTTGAATAGCAAGTCCATACTACAAACAATATTTCCCCAGAGTCAAGAGCCTTCATCTCTGTCCATGGACAAACAGCAGCAACAACATCAACAACAAAATATGTGTTCTGAAAACAATGTAACCGCTAATAATTTTCAACAGACGCAGAATGACCCTTCGTATAACAGAAATTTGTTCATGATGTCCAATCAGGAAGGTGTACAATATAATCTTGACGAAACAGAGAAGAATGGACCTAAAACACAGGTGGAAGCAAACACTAGCGCAAATCTGCATTTCGACAATGTTATTCCTACAGTAACTAACGCAGACATCAGGAAAAAGCGTTCTAACTGGGATAACATGATGACATCTGGTCCGGTAGAAGACTTTTGGACGATTAATGATGACTACGGCTTTTTAACGTGATACTACATTAATATAATAGTATGTACAAACTCATTCCTTTTTTTTTTTTTTTTTTTTTTTTTTTTTTTAAAAAAAAAAAAAAATTTTTTTTTTTTTTTTTTTTTTGATATAAGTCCAGT
>OBMA010001025.1_pt1 | contig 17021 bp, 8 predicted proteins | sample 1539141 | NCBI WGS metagenome assembly OBMA01 (sample SAMEA3991484, study PRJEB22521) | metagenome | biome: anthropogenic terrestrial biome; feature: sewage plant; material: raw primary sludge | place: Sweden | collected 2012-09-26 | reverse complement strand
TCCGTTTTTTGACGGACTATTTTGATTGCTATTTTTGACATACGCTATTTGAAATCGGATTATTTGCCATAATAAATTATAGATAAAAGAAAAATTATTATCACTGATATAACTATCCAACGTATCAAATTACTATCACCATCTCTTTCTCCAATAGATTGCCATGTAAATTGAGGCAACTTAAGATTCTGTTTCAGTTGAGTAACTGCAACTCTTATTTTTACAGTTTTATATCCGGGACGACGCAATTCCAAATGCACAATAGAACCAATCGGTATAATCAAAGGGGAAACAAATGGCATACCATCCTTAAAATGGACAGAAACATCAGGATTAGAAATCAACGAATTGGGATTTACTGGCTGATTACCGGACGTAATCAACTTATCAAAGCGAAGAGGTAAGAATGTGGAAATGCCCTGCGTCACATCTTTCGGCAAATCAATACCAATATGGGGAGTGGCACCCAGTTCCAACTCCTCTGGCTCTTGATTGTCCTGAGTTTCGCACTGAACTTTAGTTTCCTCGGTGTGAATATTATCCGAGACTGGGGATTTTTCGGGTGAATTCAGAGATGCGGATTCGGCACGGGTATCCTCCGTCTTTTTCTGGTCCGTCTTCTCTGCGACTTGCATAGAATCAGAGATTTTTTCTGGTGACAATGGATTTTCACGATCATTGATTTTCTGTACTGAAGGCCCCACCTCGATAGAGGAATCCTTCTCCACCAAAAAATTGAACTGACAAGAAGAGAAGCAAGATAACCGGGCATGCAGCAAGGCATCCACCAAGTTTGCTTCTCCATGATAATACAAAACTCCGACTGAATCAGCAGCAGCCTCCGACTCATACGGAACCACATTTTCCAGTTCTGGATAAGTTTGGCTAAAGAACGCATCACTGGCTGGTTTATCAACACGCAAACCACTTATCATTTGCGACACAGTGTTACAAACCAAAGACAGTTCCGATGCCGAAATATTCAGTTTATCGGAAAGATAAAGATAAGCGGTAACTCCATTTGACTTTGCAAAAGAGACAATACAGCCATCCGCTTTCAGCTGGAAATAGACAACAACATCCTTATCAGACAACCCCGTAAGCGAAGATTCCAACAATTCCTGATTATAAAAGCTGATAGCATAGACCCAATCGCCTTCATTACAACTATATATAGTCCGCACGCTTGACGTCTGACGGACAATCTTTATTGAAATAGGTATCATATCATTATATTTTGCAATTAATCAACACTTGGACATATAACAAGACACGGAAAATCATCTGTATCTAAAATAAGAATCGGCATTAAGACGGCATTGGTTCAATCGGTCCCTTAACTCACCTACATTCAGATCCTTTCCGAAAGCACCGGCATCATAATTCTCACATTCTGAAATCAAACCGCTTACCTTATTCCATTCGTCCTTATAGGTACGTTCGTAATCATAATGTTGAGGATGCCCCAATTTATTCACCCGTCCTTGTAAATAGCTGTAATATCTGTCTCCAACAAGTTGAGGATAAGCGTCCAGTGCATTTTTCAAGTCAACATTATTGACCAGTGGGTCCCTCATATAGGTGCGTGATTTTTCGATAGAGAAAACCCTATCAGGGAATCCTTTCCAACTAGGACGTCCAATCAGGCACCAAGCCGCATTATAATCGTTGACAACGCCAACAATTTCATCCAACTGTCCAGATGCTGCTTCTGTCAAGATTGCGCCAGAACTGGACTGGGCCTTTATCGATTTACAGAAAGCACAAATTTCGCGTATTCTCTTCAATTCTGTCAGAGGCCATTCCGACTCCTTATAGAATCTGGTGGAATAACAATAAAACACAGTGACAAATTTGTCAGTAGCTGCTGTCATCAAAGAGTCATGCTCTTCGGCTGTTATCAGATTGTTTTCAAACTGAAAATCCAATAAATTCTGAATACGAAGCATTGTCTGGTAATCCGATTCAAAACGGGACTTCACGTCCTGCATATCAGAACCATCTCTCACGGTATCAGAATATGACAGATGGTTAATGCTGTCTATGCGGATATGAGCATCCTCCACATATTGATTGCCAAATTGCAATGCAGCGGGGGGTACTATGCTTTTGTAAGCCACGAATAATGCCACGACAGTCGCTACCGCCATCAGCAACAGCACAACTTTCACAATTAATTCTTTACCGTTTTGCATAAAATATTATTCATTGATTCTGTGTTCACTTCTTTTTTTCAGCCGGTTTATCTGTCGCCTTATTCTCTTTGCTTGCAGCATCCTTCCCAGGCTTCACATCTGGCTTTTCCTTAGGCGATGGCTTAACAGCGTTTTTGTCCGCGTCCGGCGCTGGTTTGGCAGTTTGAGCAGGAGCAGGTTTTACAGCAGCATTTTTATCCACTTTCTTTGTTGCCGGATTCACTTTGGGTGCATTGCCGTTCTTGGTCTTTGCCGTGTCTTTCTTATTCACCTTAATGCTATCCGAGTCTCTCTTTATGGTATTGGTCTTAGCTGAATCTCTCGTGCCACCCACAGTATCGATTACCTCTACCGATTCATCACTACCAAGTACACCTTCGGAAACACACCACACAATAGAAGAAAGAATAACACCAGCTACCAAATAGGCGATTCGTTCCAACCATACATTCAGGGTGGAATAGCTCAAACAATCTCCTTGTTTTTTATAGAATTTAAGAGGAGAAACATTCATAGAAACCCTCGACCGTGTCTTGGTCTTTCCGTTTCCTTCCTCTTTTTCCACCAGCAACCGGCCCTTGTTATCCAATCCCTTTGATGTCAATACGATATCGGCAACCTCACCATTGGCCAAATTTATTGTCCCCTTGAATTGGTTCTGTGATTTCTTCATTACAATAGGCTTATCAGGAAGTTGGGTCAAATTGACTTTTTCTTCCTTATCCTCATAATTATCAGCTGATACATGGACCATACACGATTTGCAGATCGATTCATCTACCGAAACAGGTTCACATCCTGAATAAAGACTTAATTTGTTATTTCCGTTCAGATCTATCCTGCAATTAGTCAGTGGATGTCTATCCTCCTCATCCTGAACACGAAAATCAGAAAAACTTATTTTCTTTTTCCATTTATCGGCAGGCAACTGACACTTCTGGTCTTCGCTTGCAATTTTCACGGAAAAATAAATGGAGTCAAAACCTTTGCGCATCAGTTCCATGTTTTGCGTGGATTTCTCATCCACCAACACGGGAGAAGAGAAAGAAACGCCATCGCGAAGAATGGAAACACCATTTTGTAATGTTGGGGGATTGAAAACGACCTTTTTAATCAACGGCTTATTGCTCAGATTATCGGCCGATGAAATTTGAGGCAAGACATCAACGGGAGAATCTTTTTCACAAAGGAAAACCGCCTCATAGTCAGCATAGATATCCTGATACCGACATTCCAGAATCTGGCTCAATGCACAATCAGGTTGTTTTCCATAGTATCTGACTGCAAAATGAGCCGTCCGTGGACTTGCCTTATAGGATGGACAAATCTGTTTTTGGGGATACTTGACCATGAAAACGGGATTCAACACGGTTTCCATGGCATCTGATGTACCGTAAGCAGGATTAGACAACACCGCCTTCAGATAATCGAGAATAGACACCAACACTGAGCCTCCTATTTCCACCGCTGCAGGAACGAATAGCTGGGCCACCATATTATCGCCCCCGCGTCCGCTAATATTCTTGGCCAGACTCATCACCATGCCAGAATCAAGAAAAGAGAGATAAAGTATATAGTTATCCGAGCCTACCACCAATCCTGTCACATTCGACAAGGAAGTTCGGGCATCAGATGATACCAAATTAATCCACTCTGTTGCATTTTTTTGATAAGAAACATGCGCACCCCCATAAGTAACTCTGATAACAATACCCAGAGGGATACCCTCAGGAACAGACTTTGGCAAATTCAAAGAAGGAAGAGGAATAACTGATTCCTGCCTTCTGTTTTCTTCTGTTTCTTTTACATCAGGCTCCGTTTGTTTCTTTTCCGGCTGATTTTCTTGCACATGTTGTTCCTGATTTTGTGTTAATGCAGGCTGTTCTTTGGCAGAAAAACCACAAGCAGGAGCCTCTTCATATCGTTCCGTCAAGTCATCAAAATCAGCTCCATTTACGAAATGAATAGGATTTTTTTCATCAACCAGAAAAATAGCCGAGTAAGGCGCATAATAGGGCTGACAAGAAAGGTCCAGTATATCTGTCAATAGATGAATTTCATCAATTTCACGGAATGCATATTTGCCGTCAATGACAGACGCACAGAAAGCAACCTTCGGAGAGGTTGGCTCATAGTCCTTATCAAAAACCTCTTTCAGTGGGTCAAATGAAGCATTCTCATCCTGCTTCAGAATCCTCTTTACAGATTCAAATGCTTGCTGGACACTTTTACTGTCTGAAACAGAACTTGGTATTGCAATCCGCGCCACCTCATAATCAGCAGGACACTTTTTAGCCAACCATAAAAGACAAGATTCCGCCGTGAACGTCATAAACGAGAACACTTCGTTTACGCTAACATCGACCTGGCCTATAATTCTGTCCAGATTTTCGGGAATTCCCCCGTTTGCAGAATCATTTAACGAAAACAACACCGTATGCGGAGCTGTGTTTTTAAATATAGAAATAGCTATTTTACTCATTTTCTTTTTACTTTTTAAACAATCCCCAAAAATGGGCAGACTTTCCATCCTTAAATTCCTTGGTATCTTTCAACAATTTTTTCAGAAATACAGTAGCATAATGAGGATCAAATTTCAGATAATCCTGGAAGCAAACCTTACCCAGAGAAAAAGGCATAATGGCCAAGCGACCACCATTTATCCCATTTTTTTTACATATATCTTGTAACTGTCGCAAGAAGGAAGCGTAACCCTCATCTTGAAGGTATTCCTTAATTTTATTTTTTCTGTCATTCTCATCTGTTGCTTCCACCTTATCCGCCTTGGTGACCAGCACATAAATCTGGTCTGTATTTTTCTTCAATATTCCTGTGTCTGCTATATAGTGAACGACGCCATCCAGATAGTCTTTCTGTGGCAGACCTTCATACTCTCTATTTTCAGCGCCATATTCAATCACAAACACATGTATTTTTTGATTTGAAGTGACATTCGAAACCAGAATATTATCCAGCGAAGTCAATGCTTCTGATTGATCAACATTCAAGGGCAAGTTTGCTATCTTATTATACATACACCGGAACAACTCGCCCGCCAAATCAACAAACGTAATGTCATGATAGACATTTTCTTCCGTATAAAGTTTAAAATTCATTTCATAGATAATTCGTGTATCTGTACCTAAAGGAAGCACACACACATCATGATCAGTTTTCGAATGAAAAAGATTGGAAAGTTTATTCATATAGTCATACCCCTGACTATTTGTATTCTTTTCCATGAAACTGGCTATTTTCTCATCTCCACTATTTGCCACACTCAGAATAGCCCCCAAAGCGGCACTCTTACCCGAAGATGGTAATCCCCAGAAATAGACTTCATCAGACAGCTGGCTGCTAATTGCAGTCAGAGGCTGAGGCGTTGTAAACTTAGGAGCTGGGGGATTTTTCATCAGCATATTGACAAAATCCTGATCAAATCCAGAACTCAAAAAATCTTGAGGCTGCAAGATCTTGTCATCCTTCAAAGTATTCAAGACTGATGTGTTGACCAGATTATTGTCTTCTGACAACATTTCCACAAAATCTTTTTTTGTTATTATTTTGCCATTGATATAGCGTTTCACTGTATCAACCACAAAATTCATAGGGTCAGCAATGGTTGGATCAGTTTGCGCCAATACGATTTCATTAATCAATGCATTTCGGACGCCTCCAAAACTTTGGTAACGCATCGCATCGTGCAAAAGGGTTTCAGCTTCCTGTTTATGAGTAGAGGATGGATACTTATTAATAAAATCAGAAAGAGCTGTGGAATTTTTTTTGTCCACTGCATTCCATTGCAGTTCTTCGATTTTTGTTTGAGCTTCTCCAATATGGCTATTACCCGCATTGTTAGTGATAAATGTCACCAATGCAGAAATATCCGTTTTGTCCATTTTATTCCATTGCAGTTCTTCGATTTTTGTTTGAGCTTCTCCAATATGGCTATTACCCGCATTGCCTTTGACAAATGTCTCCAATGCAGGAATATCTGTTTTGTCCACTTTTTCCCAAGCATCATCATCCATGAGTTTTTTTCGTAAACCCAATACATCCTGACGATGCGATGATTGCTGATAAGTTATCAAGAAATTTGCCGCAGCATCCAGCGTTGGATTAGCTTGCAAAGCAGTCCAAGCCCCATCCTCAGCCTTAGCAGCCTCAGCCTCGGCTTTTTCGAGCAAGTCCTTCACTGATTCTCTAACAGTGTGAGAACAGTTTGGCTCATTTATTATATCAGAATAAGCAATAATGTCCTTCTGGATAAAGTCGACAAGATTTTCTGGCGTATAACTGTCAATATTGTCTATTATTGTTTGTTTAGTAGGCATATTCATATTTTAATTTTTATCAAAATTCAATAAAATCATTTTCATCAGGATTCTTTTTACCCGGTTGTCCTCCTTTTTCCTGGTTTCCAGCCGCATCAGACTTTGCAGCCCCGGAGGAGACAGCGTGTGTTTCATTAAAAAAATCCAGTTCTTCTGTTTCTTCCTTTTCTCCCTTATACGGGGGCTCTGCGGCATCAGAATTTGTACCAGAGGAGGCTGGGGAAGTCTCATCAAAATTCATATATAAGACACCCTCATCTTCAGCTCTTTCCTTTTCACCTCTTAATCTGTTGAGATTTTTTGAGTTGCGTTCCTGCAAAAAGAAAGGAAACAGAAGACAAAAATAAAGAAAGACAGACAACAGAACGGACAATATACCAGGAAAATTGGGAAAATCCCATTTGTATTTAGCGGGCAATTCATCCATTTTGGCAATCGTGTTATCCGTTTTTGGACTAAAAGCAGAGACTGAAGTATCCTCATTGCTCAAGTTTCCCTCCGACAGCTCCCACAGTGTGTTCTGCCATTGGGCCACCGTTTCCCTTATCAGTTCCATATTGCCCATTAAAAAGATATTATAGGTGGAGGCCCCCTTTGAGGCGGTAGAATCCAGCCAGCGAGTTGCTTTTTGTTCCAATTTGCAATAAGCATCTGGCTTCAGTTTGAGCTCCAGCGTGCGCACCATGCAATCTTTCTGCAACCTCTTTATGCCCCGTGAATCCGAAGTTTTCCGGTTGGCACTAAGGCTGACATTTTTATTGCCAGAGGCACTTACCAAACTACCAGCCAATTCGCCTCCTCTATATTGGTTTATACGCTGCTCCGCATAGCGGTCATAATCGGAGAACATGGTTCTTGACGAGTCCAATGAGGAGTTGAAAATCTTGCAAATTTCCTCATCCTGCTGATGCACTGCGCAAAAATGATAATAGGGAAGCATACACAACAAAAAGACGAGGGGAGAAGAATATACAAAGAAACGCTCATACTTGATTCTTTTATCGAAATGATGATCAGAGCCCTTGCATTGCTGCGCGCAAAAAAACCAAATAAAAAGGACCACCACAATAACAATCGTCACAATCCAAGAGACTGGATTTTCCAGATTACCCCCGTTTATAAAAACCATACCTGACAGAGAGGCATAAAAGATAAATATCAAAGCCAGAAAAGCGATGATATGTCCCCACGAAAATTTCAGTTTTTCATTAAACTCCATACTGTTCTATTTTTCATTCACTTAAAAAATTCAAATCATTTGGTCTTGCCCTTTTTCAGAAGAGAAAGAGCCTTATCAGCCTGAATCAGTACGGGAATATCAGGCCCTGCATTCCGTCCTGATTTTCTCAGAACCGTCAATACCTGCTGTACTGTCAAATTTTTATTCAGGCTACGCATCAAAGCGATAGTGCCAGAAACGATAGGAGCTGCCATGCTGGTTCCATCTTCCACCTTAAGGCCATTGCCTGGCCAAGCGCTATAAACGGCTTGACCAGGAGCGGATACATTGGCTCCAAACCCATAATCAGTAAAAGCGGTACGCCTGATACCCGGCATCACTGCCGCAACATTGACGGTGGCATTCACAAATCTGTTTTGCGGATTCATACAAGCCAACACGTTATCATTGCCCGCAGCAAATACCAGTATCACATTCTTCTGCCTTGCAATGTCAAAAATTCTTTTCAACACCGACTCCTCATTTTTCAAATGATGCTGGGCAAAATTCTTCTGTTGACTGGCAGAAAGTGCCGAAGCTCCATAAAAAGGAGTTCCCAAAGAGAGATTCACGACATCAGCCCCATGATGCATCGCATAAAAGAGACCAGAAGTCATTGAAGAGAATGTACACACATCCCCGTCGAACACTTGGATAGGCATGAGCTTACAATTGGGAGCAATACCCGATGCCCCTTGTTTAAGATACATTTGTGAACCTACAGCCAAGGCTGCCACGTGGGTGCCGTGACCAGTACCACTCGTGAGTTTGGAATTTTGGGTAAATACGTTATAAGGACATACCGCTTTCCCCTTGAGCATGGGATGAGAAAGGTCAAACCCATCGTCAACGACAGCGACTATGACATTTGAAGCTCCTTTAGTAATAGCCCAGGCCCCAGTTGCGTTGATTGCCTGCAAATGCCATCCAGGCTGCGTTGCTGACATCGGGCTTACCATCGCATCTCTGTTGACAACCGATTCGTCAACAACAACGAAACGATAACGGGACATTTTACCATTTATCTCTTTTCTTACCCGATCCCTATCCGATTCCGGTATTTTTATCTGCAAGCATGGTACATTAGGGTCACATCCAATCACCTGAAAATCCTTACCTGGATATTGTTTTTTGAAATCCTTGTTCCACTGGCTCAGGTTCACCTTTCCGTCGTTAAAATAGATATTGAGCCGATTGGATATGATTTTAGGGCCATGAGGTTCTGACGGATTCACCACAATAGGAGCACCCTCGATAGGAGCCACCACTCCTGAATTTGGCAAGTCACCATTAGGCCCTGCTATAGGAGACGGATTTGCACCATCCGTATTATCTCCCCCCGTGCCATTACTACTAACCGATGCGCTATCAACCAAAGAACTGTCAACGGCTGAACTATCGGCTGCTGCCGTATCAGAACGGGCGCTATCCACAGGTGTTTCAGTAACTGGAGTCAAATAATCAGAAGAAGAGGTTGAGCAGGAAGAACACCCATGTAGCAACCATGCCAGCAGAAACAGCAAAAGCAGTAAAAGCAGTAGTCCCAACAACCACCGCAAGCAGCCCCCATCTCTAAACCAATACCATAAGCGCCGCCACCAAGGCAACTGCTCAAAGCCAGCTACAAATGAATGGTCAGAATCCATTACAGTCCCCAATGGGGATTCATTCCATCCGGCGAACCGGTATCCCTTATCAGGAGACGGCTGAGGAATATCCTCCTCTACAATTTTAGAACCTGGAGCCTTATGCAACTCAACCAAAGACGAACCATTCAGCAATCCTCCTTTTTCCGATTGGAACCGACAAATTTTATCACTTTCCTTATAGGTGGCAGTAAATAATGTATCCTCCTCTATCGGAGCATCAACAGAAGGAGTCCACCCCGTAAATTCATATTCCTCATCAGCTATCACTTCAGGTATTTCACCATCAGTCAGACAATGGCCGAAGGAACATAGCAAGGACTGATTTCCTTTTAACTGGCCATGTTCACCCCCCGAGAAGTCGACCCTCAATTTGGGTTTCGATGGCGTCTGGACAGGCACGACTACAGGTGTGGTGAAATAGGCCGTAAACGTGGTATCTTCCGTAATCGGCTGAGACAAAGACGGAGCCCATCCCACAAACACATTTCCAGGATTAGCATAAGCCAAAGGCACTTGCTCTGCTGACAATACATATCCCTTGACACAATCCAGTTCTGTTGTCCCTTCAAGATACCCCTTGCCATCAGTAACAAAATTGACATGGACTTTCTTCTCCTCAGGTGGAGCTATCGGAGGCGTTTCTTCTGCGAAATGAGGTTGCGCTACTGATTGATAGGTTGCATGGAAAACAGAACTTCCTGAGACCTTATGACCTGCTACCGGCGGTTGCCAACCCGTAAACTGATATCCCTCATGAGGACTGATTCTGGGTTCATCAGCAGCTGTCAGTTCCGATTCAGCAGGACGGCATATAAAGGAGTCCGACTTAGAGGCAAGATCACCAAACTGTCCAGCGTCAAAAGTCAATCTGCACGTCCTGGAAAAATGGAAATCATGAACAATAGACCCAACGACATTATGCTTATTCAAGTCTGGAGTCATGCCCCAAGCTATCACAAAAACCTTATTATCGCAACAATATATAAAATTATCGTCATCTATATATTTAATAGCAGCCTGCAGGATTTGTCGATCCTCACCTTTCAGTCCATCCAATGCTTGGAGGAAAGAGGAAACAGTGTTTTTACGAATCACTGCATAAATCTCTTTTTCTTCTAACGAAAGATCAGAAAAACGGACGGGGCTTTCGGTCCACTTATCTATATACCAAAGTATTTGATCCTCATCTTCCAAATAAACGGGTTCTGCAAGAAAATGCCAAAACTGAGAATCTACAGATTGCTTTACAACCCCCAGCACACTATCAAATCTCTTATAAAGAGGATCTCTACCGATTCCTTGGTAATCGGTAAAATCTGATATTTCTGTATAACAGAGTTTATTTTTTCCGTATAAATTTTCTGGCATTGTATGTTTTTTTAAGCGTAAAGAGGGTCACATTCATCGAGGAGCACTTTCAGGTCTGCATTAGCCTTGGGATCACAATGAGAAATGTCGCTAGTGAAAAGGAGCCCTATATCCAATAAATTAATCCACCTCATATAGTTGTTCCACCATGGCAACTGCTGCAGAACGTCCTTATCTATCTTATTTTCTTTTACCAATTCTGACGATTTTTCCTGAGCTGCCAAAGCATCGGCCAATGATTGAGGCTCACGTTCCTGCTTGAGATTTGTAAAATCGTCCACACAAAGTCCACAAGTCTCCGCCTTTTGCTTGACATCCAGAATGTCAGAATCTGAAAGATAGGTAACCCCAACATTACTTACAAAGTTATTAAAGGTCAATGCCGCATAATCTGCAATCATATTGGGTAAATTATTATCCCGGCTCTCCTGCTGGTTGGCAAACAATTTTATATAATGATTAACCTTTTCTTTTACAAGCTGAATCACATTCAGTTTCTTAAAAAGAGCTGTCAGCATAAAAACAAGTTGTTGTGGATGCAAGACATCTTGCAGACAAGACTCCTGATTGGCCAAATGAAGAGCCCAACAATCAAAAAGACGACACGCCACCAATTCCGCCTCGGTCGTTGGTCTTTCTGTATTATCAGAAAGAATATCATTCAAAGAAATATCCTTTGCTTTAAGTCTTGCATTTAATTCATCCCTATCCTGACATCGAAAATAGTTACAAAGGCGTTGGATGTTAGTTTCTTCCGAATCTTTGATATTTATATCAGCCAGTACTCTGAGCGTATTCACCTCAGAATAATCATGAGGAGTTTCGGTGTGTCGGACAAGAATATCATAGACAACAGAACGGAAATCCTCAGAGTTGACCATTAAACTATCAATAACATTGCCAAAAGCAGCAGGATTTTCAGTAACAGAAATACTGAAAGAACGCATGTCTCCTGATATAGTCCGAACTCTTTCGTTCTTTGCAACCTGATCTTCTGGCTCAAAAAATTGGAACAATTTACTCTTCAGATTTTTCTTGATTTCGCGCAATGCCACCAATGATTTTTGATTTCTTGCATCGTCAAGTACACCTGCAATAGAATTCAGGTTTTCAATTATGACTTTCGAGCCATCATTATTAGGAAGAGTTACACTTTTCCAAGCATTCTCCAAATTTGCGAAATGACTTTTTACGAAATCATTAGAAAAGAAACTGGACTTTAAATCATCCATGTATCGAGGGTAATCAGAATCCACGCAAAGCGCAGTCTCTTCATGTTTTTCCAAGCCATCTTTATAACCTTCAAAAAGACCTTTTTTGCAAGACCAATAAAAATCTCTAAGCAAATAAATATTTTTGAAAGCTGAAGTTTGGCCATTAGAGGAGGTCCATTTTTCAAGCCACGATGCAGGGTCAACCAATTCAGGAATAACAGCAGAAAAACGCTTCCAATGATTGGTCAATAATTCCACTGTATCGGGTTTATCCGTTTTTATCCTTACCAAATCCTCATTGAACTTTGTTGCAATAAAGAAGAATGGCGATATGCCATTGGTTTTTGTCAATTCCTCCGCTCTTTTTTCTGGAGAATCGCCGATATAAGTATTTATCCAATTTCCTATATTTTCTCCAAGTTCTCTGACTGTCTTTTGATCATTGTGATGGCAAAACAGCAAAGCACTTATCATCAGAGAACGGGAATACTTATTGAACAGATAAGCTACCTTTCCTCTTCTCAACAGTTTTGGCAAACATAACGACACATCATTCTCCCCTATTTTCTCACGAGATCTGGCTCCTGGAAAATCCAGCAAATCTATTTTCTGCAAAAACTCTCTTTCTGTTGCAAGATTTTCAGGAACATAAAAAGTTATTTCCGCAATCAGGGCCGAAAGATAAGATTTTCCAAACGCTGATAACAACAAGGTTCCTTCACTATCATAAATTTCGGTATCTGACTCGACCAATGGTGATTCCGACAGGCTATCCGCCACCTCTCCACAAGTTCTATTAAGCCATGACACATCCAGCAGAGAGCCCTTTTCTCGGAGGACGGCAGAAAATGGGACATAGATATCGGTGCGGAAACCAAATTTCTTGTACTCGTTTATCAACAGACAGAACAACTTGGTCAATCCCTCATTCTTGTTCCATAACAAAGAGAACACATCTCCCCATTTTTCTGAAGGGATAAACTGTATTTTCTGTCCCACCCTTTTGAAAAAATCAGATTGTGTGACTGAACTTGAATTGTTGCCAATAACATCGTGCATATAATCACGGATATCCAATATATCATCCTCTGAAATATATTGTTGCTGCTTCTCCGCATTGTTCCAAACCAAAGATAGAGAATCCAATTCTTTGTTTATGCCTATAACTCTGTCTGGGTCAATATCGACATCGTTGTAATAAGAATCAGCCAACATAAGAACTATATCAACAACGGAAAGCGTTTTTATCCGGACCAATCCCGGTTTGTTCCTTTCCTTTTGAGACATGGTAAAACGGGTTATGACTCCCGTGGATTCTGTTTTTGCAGTCTGTCCGCCACTCGGATTTATATCATCGATAAAGCTATACTCCTTTCCTGCATTAGTTATCACAAAAGGTTGCTCAGGGGAAGAAAGAAGACTGCTTATCAAATAGGATTTACCCACCTGACTTTCTCCATAAGCCGCCGCGGAGCAACGCTCTGACAAGGAAGAACGATATTTACGTAATTCCCGGCGCAAAGTTTTCATCTCCGAACGCGGGAAACTGTCCTGGTTATATTTATCAGCCCACTCAACCGAATGATTAATTATATCAATATTTTCGTCAATATCTTTTATCATGATTTCGAATTATAATACTTAGAACTCAAAAGCACCTGAATCGAGCCAATATTTTTCAGAGGAAACACCCAGGCTCTGGATGTGAATATCCAAATCACTTACTTGCACATCCTGACCATTTTTGTCTATAATAGAAGTAATAGACAAGGATTCCCTATCCTCATCATCTCTTTCCAATGTAACATCAAATGGCAATCTCATTCTCAAATTCTCGATATAATCGAGAACTAAAGAGCGAGACTGCTGCGGTGACGAATCCGGATTTTTAAGCATGACTCGACTTTGAATTTTTTTCCAATTAAATTCAATGACATACAACGTTCGACGCGGATAAGACGCGGATTTCAATTGACGCACCTCCAGTCCCATAGGTATTTCCACCATGGAGAAATTTTTGTATTTAGTATCGGGTGTCAATAAATCGGAACCTTTATACGAAATATAATTTGCTGTCGATTTCAAACCCGTCTTCAACATATCAAGATTTATGGAAAATCTGTTGAGCTTTATCGTTTGCGAAGCATAATGAGCGACAACTCCTCCCATAGCTACAATTGTTTTCGGATTGGCCACACGTCCAGTATTATTATCAAATGGATACCAATCACCGACATAGTAATTATTCAACACTATAAGTCGATTGGGAGAAACCGGATAATACTTTAGAAACAAATCTCTTATAACTGGTAATGACGCAGGACGTCCAGACAAGAGGACAATATCGCAGGCCTGAGAATAAATAATAGTAGAAATCTGCTTCAATGTATCCTCCAACTCATTTGCCACTAGTTGAGACAAGAAATTCCGATTGAAAGACCAAACGAGATGACAAACGTCAATACCAGTAAGTTTTTTAAATCCTTCTATGACTCTGGGATTGGGAGGACAAACACTGAACACATCCTCAAAATGCACCTCACAATCCTTACTGTCAGAACTTAACAAACTCAAAAAATAGTGCATCAATGGCACTGAATATTGCAAATTGAAATCCTTACGTAATGTTCTATCCTGCAATGTTTGACCATTGTAATCCTCTCCAAAGAAATTTTTCATGGTTTGCCTATAATCAGGCCACGACAAGTCTTTCAAAACCTGTCTAAAAGCACTAAACTGCTCACTCAAAAGCATATAATTCTTCACAACACCCTTCAGCATATCATCCCCAGCCACATAGAAACTGTCGTAAAACATGGGTGACGGTGTGATAGTAGTATTCACTCCGTCCTTTTGGTAAGAATACTTACTAATCATCAAATCAGTGGTTCCTGCCCCTATGTCCAGGGAACAAACCGTCAATGATTTTTGCTCGTCATTGGGTATTTTTTTGCCATACAAGTCAAAAAACTCATCGCAATTACCACTATATTTATATCCCACTTCCCCATACATATATACCAATTGGGCACAAGTGGCCTCATCATAGTACCACGAACCATTCTCATCCTGATTGGAAGATGCCTCTGGGACAACTTTTATATCAGGAACTCCATTTGACTTATTTGGAAAAGAATCATATGAAAAATTCAAGAAGAGAGACACCGCATCATTGGCACAATTGACAAGCGATTTTCTCTCTATCCTTGACATGGCGGTCGGACAAGTAACAATAACACGTTTTATACACCGCGGCATGGTCTTATGTCCTATGGCGGTCCGATAAGCATCACTGTTAATTTGCCGATGAGCCTGTACCAACATTTCGAGAAATGCCAATGTCATCAATGAACATCTGGAATAACGGAAAGAATGCCCTCCATTGCCAGATGTATCAAGGGTCCCATCACTTTTCAAGAAATTGGTTATGCCTGGCACATTCAAAATATGATCATCAGACTCTTTCTCCAAAACCAAAAAACGCCATTCTTCTTTATTAGGAGAGAGATCCCACAAATAACGTTTGGGACTAGAATACGTGGAGAGAGACTCCTCTTCATTAGAATCCTCATAAGAGGTGGACTGATGTATCAAATAATTAGCCTCCACACCCAGACGGACCAGGGATGGATAAACGAACTGTTTACTACCAGGGACACCCCAAAGGCCAAAATCGGCTTTGCGAAAAACCAATCTCATATCAAAGGGGTCCTCATGATTATTTAACACCGGTTTTGCATTTTCACCGCACCTTAAAATGTTTGAAAAATCAGACAACTGCAAAAAACGCACATTCGAAAAATCGACAACAGACTCCTCATTTTCCACCAACAAGGCAGATGTCCTCGAATTGCCAATATCTACAACCATATCCACATTACGAGGGACTTCTTCCTTTTCTTTGTATAAAACCACGTGAGGGAAAGCTGAAGTCCTTGACAGTGACATTATCAAATAAATGTAAGAAGCCAAATAGGCCATATGAAAAGAGCCTGTTTTCTGAATTTGAGAGATGTTATCCAAATCTGGATTTGCCATTTTGAATAAACGATCATTCACGAACTCCCAATTTTTGTTGGATAACAAAGAACAAAAATCCATCATGAGAATTTCGTCATCACACAAATCGAATTCCAGTTTGTCTCGAAATTTATCAAGAAACACAGGACACTCTTTATACTCATCCTGAGTTTCATATTTTGTTCTGGTATCGAAGGCTAATATCACATTATACCCATTAGCTTTAGGCACCAATTTAACACGAGCCCAATTCAAAGGACTGAAATCGAATTTTTTAGGAGTTCTTCTCAATAAATAAGGGATCGGGATCCATTTATTTTCAAATGAATGGAACACATTGTGTCTATCCGAAAAAGTCAAAGGATATATTTCTTGATTTTCTCCATCTTTACAGACATCTCCAATACATAGCGGTTCTATGTTTTCTTGTTTTAGTGCGGCTATATTAATTTGCTGATTGCCACAAAGAAAGCCACCATGGTATAAGTCAGTTTTGTTATAGTAATAATTTTCATCAGATTCAGTATCTCTCACCTCTTCTACCGGATCTAGACGCCACAAATTATTTTCAGAATCATAACATTGTCTAAACCACAATTTATATTTATCCTGGACGTTAATATCCAAAGAAAAAGTATGTAATTGAATTCCAGAATTCGCAATTAATGTATAATCCATAATAATTAAATATCAATAAATAAGGACGGCAATGTTTCCACATCTGTACAATTTGCAATTGTAGTCATACTTTATGTCGTCAAAGAAAACACCAACAAAATAAGCAAGACCGAAGCACAACGGGATGTTAATATTTTCATTTCAAAAGAGCAAATATAAATGTTTTTTTAGAAAAAGAGGTTATAAACCTTGTTTTTACTGAGCAATTTCCCCTTCTCTTTACTTTTAGAAACGAAAGCAAAGAATATTCTTTCTTTTATTCTATAGGTTGCCACTCAAAGACGGGCATCTGCATATACTGGTCGGAAAGAAGGAGCGGCACCTTCACACCTACTGTCCGGAAA
>OBMA010001022.1_pt1 | contig 17036 bp, 20 predicted proteins | sample 1539141 | NCBI WGS metagenome assembly OBMA01 (sample SAMEA3991484, study PRJEB22521) | metagenome | biome: anthropogenic terrestrial biome; feature: sewage plant; material: raw primary sludge | place: Sweden | collected 2012-09-26 | reverse complement strand
TAAGAAAAATGGCAAAACATTACGCTGAGCAAATTGGTTGTGGTGATGCTATGATTAATCTTGTATATCATCAATGGATGGGTGCTTTCCCTTCAAATAAAGATTTCTCTGAATCATTAATTAATACTTCAACTGTAATTGCTTCAATGGTAAGAGCTGATAAAATCATCACAAAAACAAGAGATGAAGCATTTGGTATTCCTACTCGTGAATCAAACGCAAAAACTGTTGCAAATACGCAATACACATTAAGAATGTTACAAGGTATTCCAAATATTACTGATGAACAAGAAGAAGAAATTGTAACAAGTGAAGTTATGTCAATTATGGAAGCTGTATTCAATGACAAAGCTGATACTTTATGGAGAAAAATATTTAACTCTATTAAATCAGGAATCATCGATGTTCCTTACTCTCCACATATCATAAATCATAATGAAGTAGTAACTGTAAGAGATAAAAATAAAAATATTAGAATCATTAAAAAAGGAAATCTTCCAATAAGTGATAGATGCTTTGAATATGAAAAAGCACAATGTGACCTAAACAAAGATGCTTCATCAATAGTAAATGATATTATCCATGATATAGGAATTATGCAATGAGCCAAAATAAATTATTAATAGATGTTGGAAGTACATATTTTAAAGTTTGTGCTAACAACCAAGTTGAACAACATTTTAGGGATTTTAATAAAGATATTTATGATGATTTACTGTCAAAATGTTCTGATACTATCTCAAAATTTCAAAAAGATGAAGTATTTATCTGTTCATCTGCAAATGGTGGATTAACAACTTTAATTATTGGAGTTACAAACTCTTTTTCACTAAAATTTGCTACAAATATTGCTTATAACTCTGGAATTAATATTATTAATACAGTTTTATATCAAGATATTGAAACAACTTCAATTCCAAGTGATTTGATTGATGTGGTAATTTTGGTTGGTGGAATTGACAGTGTTAATAATGTTTTTGATGAAAAACTTTTCAAATACTTAGAAAACTTAAAATACTCAAATGTTGTTTATGCAGGAACTCATCAAGATATAGATTATTTAAAATCAAATATCAAAAATTTAGTTATTGTTGAAAATATCATAAACAATAAACTTCATGTGGTTGAAGAGCCTTTAAAACAATACCTTACAAATCTATATCAAGCAGATATTGAAGGTAAAGAAGATATTAAACATCTATATGATTTAACATCAAACCAAATCTATTCAACTCCATATATTGTAAATAAAACTCTGCCTTTTATAGATAGTAAATTTGCAGTTGTAAATCCATTTATCTTAATTGATATTGGAGGAGCTACAACTGATATTCACTACTCAAAAGATTTATCTAATGACAATATGGTAACAGATAACGAATATGACAGACTTGTATTTAAAAAACTTGGTGTTTTCAAATCAAAAGAGTCTTTAATATTTGCAGCAAAAAACAATGAGTTTGTTTATGAATTATTAGCTCACTTAAAAGTTACAGAAAATATTTTCAATGAAGATTCTCCAAAATCATTAAGAATTTTGATGCAGCTGGCAATTTTCCTAGTTTTATACAAAGTTTCTGAAGCTCATCCTTTATATATTAAATTAAAGTTAAATCTACTAAAATCTATTGTACTAACAGGTGGAATTACAAAAGTGCTTAGTTTTGAAGAATCAGAAGATATTATCTCGTTTTTCTATAAAAAGATTTTGACTTCAGATATTCATCCATCAATTGTTATGGATACAAATTATGATATTTGGACATTGGGAATTACACAAAAATAAGGGGATAAAATGTCAATAAATTGCATTAGAACATTAATAGAAGATACAAATGCTTCAAACCCAAACAAAGTTGCGTTAATTTATGGAAATGAAAAATTAACATATAACCAACTTTTCGTAAAAGTAAACCAAATCGCTTATTATTTAAGTGAATTGGATTTACCAAAAGGTAGCCGAATTGGTGTTTATTCAAACAAAGGAATAGACCAAGTTGTAGCTATTTTGGCAATTCTTTCAACTCAATATGTGTTAGTTCCACTTACAAAACTTCTAAAACCTGAACAAGTTGAATATATAATTAGTGATTGTGATATAGAATGTATCATCACTGATAAAATAAAACTTGAATCAATCGAAGAGATAAAATTTGATGGTCATATCATCTCTTATGAAACAACACACAAAGATTTACCATCTTTTGAAGAGATTTATAAATACTATAATAAACCATATTCTTGTGATGTAAGTGGGCATGATAATGCAGTTATTACTTACTCTTTTGGACTAAGTGGTAAACCAAATGGAATTGTAATTTCACATAGAAATCTAATTGATTCAGCAAGAGTTGTTTGTCAGTATTTAAAATTAGAAGAGAATGATGTTATTTCTGGACTTTTACTTTTCAATCTTGATTATGGTTTAAATCAAATCTTTTGCTCGCTTTATAAAAGAGCAACATTAGCACTTCATAGATTTGTTTTACCTACTGACTTTTTCAATCATATTATCAATGACAAAGTTACAGTACTTCCAGTAATGCCAATAAATATCACTGATATGTTTGATGAAGATATTCATAGACTTCCAAATAAAGAACTGTTAAAAAATGTAAGAATCATCACATCTTCAGGTGGAAATGTAACTTCTAAAATGATAGCTGATGTTGAGAAATATTTTACTAATGCAAAATTCTTTTCAATGCATGGATTAACAGAAGCATTTAGATCAACTTATCTAGATCCTGCTCAGCTAAAAATTAGACCTGAATCTATTGGAAAAGCAATTCCTGATGTTGAACTATATGTAATAGATGAAGATGGAAATGAGTGTGCTCCAAGAGTCGTGGGAGAGTTAATTCACAGAGGTGGATATATCTATAAAGGCTTCTGGAATGCTCCTAAAGCTACACAAGAGAGATTTAAATCTATTGATATTTTAAAAAATGTAGTTAATCTTGAAGGTCAATTAACAGATGAAATAGTTGTTAAAACTGGAGATTATGTTTATAAAGATGAAGAAGGATATTTCTATTTTGTTTCAAGACATGATGATATGATTAAAACAAGAGGATTTAGAGTAAATCCTTATGAAATCGAATCTGTAGTAGAAAAAGAGATAAAAGAAATTGAAAAATGTGCAGTTTTTTCTATTGAAAATGAAGAGATAGAAGAAGAAATTGTTTTAGTTTATAGCGCAAAAACAGAATTAAATTCAAGTGAAATTTTATTTGAATTAAAAAAACATTTAGCTTCATATATGATTCCTTCAAAAATTATTTATAAAAAATCTTTACCATTAATTCCTTCTGATAAAAATAGAATTAATAAAGAAGAACTAAAAAAAGAGCTTACTACTAAATAAAAAGAAAGTAACCTTAAGGTTATTTTCTTTTAAACTTTCAGAAGTATTGACAGAAGTCAATAAAATCTAAAGAAATTTTTATTATAATTAGAGTATTAAAACACAAAGGATTGTCTATGAAAAAAATTGTTATTGCTGCTTCATTATTAGTTGCTTCTGTTGCGTTTGCTAACCCTTATGCTAAATGTGCTACATGTCATGGTGCTGCTGGAGAAAAAGCTGCATTAGGAAAATCTAAAATTATCAAAGATATGACAAAAGCTGATTTTGTTTCTGCATTAAAAGGTTATCAAGATGGAACTTATGGTGGAGCTCAAAAAGGATTAATGACTGGTCAAGTAAAAGGTATGGACGAAGCTACTATGAATGCAATTGCAGACGTAATCATAAAATAATTATAAAAAAAATAGCTGGATCTTTCCAGCTATTAAATCTTTTGTTTAATCTTTAAATAATAAAGAGAAAACTCAAAATCTTGAGTATCCCCTATTTAATACTATTTTGCTACTAAACGACTATCTACCCATGAACCAATTGGTGATATAATCTTTTGTAATAACCAACTAACTAAGATAAATGTAACCATCCAAGCAACAACAGCTGCCCATGCAGGTAAAATATCAAAGAATACATCATATCTTCCCATTAAAGGCCAGTGAATCAAATATACTTCAAATGAATAAAGCCCATATATTGATAAAAATCTATTATCAAATCTTTTAAGTGAAAATATTATAATAAATGCGAACATTATAATTATAGAAGTTAATTGATCAACAAAATAACCTTTTCCTAAAATAGCTGTTAATGTAGGCCAATGATTTGCTGTTGTATGTAAAGACATATAAACTACAACTGCAAGCATTAAAGCAATAACAATATAAGGCATAAATTTAGATTCATTTCTAAAATGCTTTAAAACTTTAACTAATTTATTCTCTTTATCTTTTGTTTCAAATAAAAGCCATGCAAAAATTATACCTAGTGAAAATGCCACTGTATGTAATCTATGAAGCCAGTTATCTCCCATTTCTAAAGGATTATACACACCGATTAAAGTAGCAATTACAGACAAAATAATAGCACTTAACCATGGTCTTTTTGTACTAAATACCAGTGGGAAAAGAATATAAAACATCATCATCCATGTAATATACCAAAATGGTGAGTTTACATCATTGAATCCTTCAGCTGTTGGGAACCATCCAAGTAGTGATTGAATCATATAAGGAACAGTATAATGAATATCTAAGAATATTGCATTCGCAGCAAATATAAGAATTATTGCTACCCAAAAAGGAATAAATATTTTAATTACCCTTCTTTTATAAAATTCAAAAATAGGAAGTGGTTTTTTCAACATTCCAACAGTTAAACCGTATCCAGACATAAATAGAAATAAATCAACACCAACTCCAGCGATTATAGAAAGAGGAAAAAGAAAATCCGCATTTGTTACTAGCATATAAGCGAAGTGTGCAAAAACAACTGTTAAAATTCCTAAACCTTTCAGCTCTTGTGTAACAGAAACAGGAAATAAATCAGTATGTTTTGCTCTTTTAAATGTAAAAAGAACCACTGCAATTAACACAGCAATAACTATAAGATTCGTTTGATAAATATCGTCAGTTAAAGTAATAGGCATATACCCTCCCAGATTTAAAATAGTCTTTCGTAAATTAACTCTTCAATAATTTACAAATAAACTTAGGAGATTATTATACTACTTATAAATAAAAATGGAATTTAAATAAAAAAATATATTTTTTTATTTGCAAATAACTTTAGGTTTTATTTTTCCTGTTCTATAATCTAAAACTTCCGTGATATAAAATTTTTTATCTTCTTTCACACAAAATGCTTTATCATCTTCAAAAGAACGAGAATCAAAACAAGCTGAAAAGAAAATTATTATACAAATAATCGGTAAATATTTTTTCATGATAAATCTCCTGTTCCTATTAAAAATAACAATACTAAATAGTGTTAATCACATAACCTTTGTTTGATGAGTTTTTTATAAATGTTTCATCTGTTTTTTCTCTAATATGTTTAATAACATTTCTTAATGAATAAATAGAAAACTCTTTGCCTTTCCATACTACGCTTGAAATATGCTCATAAGTAACTAAAACATTTGGATTTAGTGCAAGTAAGTTAATTAGTTTTTTTTCTGTTTTCGTAAGTTTAATTGTCTTTTTACCTTGAAATAAAAGTTCTCTATTCATATCAAAATAGAATCCATTTTCAAACTGCAATTTTTTATTTGTGTATAAAAAATCAAGAGCTATCTCAATATTTTTAAATAAAAATGCTTCATTAATATTTTTATCTAAAATTGTATACATATTGTCATATTTATAATTTGAAAATTCTTCGCTAGTTTCATTTTCTAGTACAATCATTGGAATATTAAAATTATAAGTTTTTTTTAATTTAAGAGTTTCAGTAAATTTTGATATTTTGTTATGGCTATTATCAAAAACTATTAAATCAAAACTATCAATTTGGGTATCTAATAATTGAAATTTATCATCCATAAAAAATGATAAATTAAATTTATCATTTAAAAGTTTTGTTAATTTTTGTACATATTCTAAATCTTCACTTACTAATAAAACTGATCTAATACTTTTATTATTTGTTATATTCATATAAAAACTCCTAAGAAATCTATTCCTAATGTAATTTTATAATTAAATAGTATTACAATAATATCATTTCAAATAAACTGTTCGTATATCTAAATAAAATATCAAATTTGTTCATTTTGCATCTCTTTTTCTTTTATACTATTAAAATAATCTTTTATATAAATAATTAAATCTTCTACCTTTTCATTTCTATTAAGATTCAATACGCAATTTTCGTATTCTTTACTACCAATTATTATAAAATCTATATTTTTATTGTACATTTCTAAAATATCATCAAAATTAATAATATTATCATCTATTATCATTATTGAATTATGATTTGAAAAACTTTCTATTTTTGAATAAAACTCTTCTTGATTAAAAATTGGAATTACTTTTAAATTTTCTTTTTTTAATGCGATGGCAAATCTAAATTGTTCAATACTATTTGAGTGCATAATAAATATATTTTTATCACTAATTTTAAATATTTCTTTTTTTGATTTTGTATCAGAGATTAAAGTTTTTTTCTCTTCACACAAAGTAATTTCATCTGAATTTTTTGGAATAATTAATTTAAAAGTACTTCCAACACCAAATTCACTACTTACTTCTATTTTACATGAAAGCATATTTGCTAACTCTTTTGAAATAGCAAGACCAAGACCTGTTCCTCCAAACTTTCTAGTCCTTGAATCATCAACTTGCTTAAATCTTGTAAAAATTTTCTCTATATCAGAATTTTCAATTCCTATTCCTGTATCAATTACATCTATTTCTATACTATTTTCAAATTCAAACATTTTTATTTGAACATAGCCTTTATTTGTAAATTTTACTGCATTACTTAAAAAGTTTTTTATTATTTGCCCTACTCTTTTTTCATCACTTACAATATTAAAATCAGATCCTAAAAAATCTTTTTTTATTTCAATATTTTTTTGTTTTACAACTTCTTCAAAAGAATCAACCAATTCATCTAAAAGATTTTTTACATTAAATTTCTCTTTAAAAACATCTAAATATTTTGCTTCTAGTTTTGAAATATCTAAGATATCATTTATTAAAATTAGTAAATCATCAGAACATTTTTTGATTATTTTCATATTTTTTATTTGATTTTCATTTAGTTGATTATCTTTATTTCTAACCATAATAGATGAAATAACAGTTATAGAATTTAAAGGAGTTTTTAATTCATGGCTCATATTTGCTAAAAAATCATCTTTTATTTTATTCGCTTTTATTAACTCTTTTTTTTGTTCTTCTAAATATTTATTTGTTTGTTCTAATTTTTGAAAATTTATACAAGCATTTACACTTATATTTAATTTAGGAATAAAACTTTCCAACATTGAAACAAAAAAACTACAATCCATATTTGTATTTTTTAATACAAAAAAAAGAACTGCATTTTCAAGATTGATTTTTAATACTTTTATATCTTCATTTACTATTAAATCTACTGGATTTTTATATGAAGAGTATTTGTTTGCATCAAATTCATTTATTCTTCCAAAACTATGTATTTTTTCCAATTCGCCTAAATGATTGATTAATAAAAACTCAGAATATATAGAATAAGACTCGCTCACAAAGGTTTTTAAAACCTCTTGTATCATCTCTTTTAGGTTTATACTATTTCCTATTGAGCTATTACATTTATAAGCTATTGATAGTTGTTCTACTAACATAATACGCCAATAACACAAGTTTTGTTATAAAAAGTTATATATTCATTTCCATTATTTACAATTTCACCCAAAGTTAAAGCTCCAAATAGATTTTTCGATGGTTTCATCTGTTTTTCTATCTCTTCTAACTCTTTTACAAAATTATCCCCTAAAAAAATACTTCTTGAAATGCAATCAAATAAAATAACACTATTCTCATTTTGTTCACAATCTAGTTGTTCCATTGCTTTTTTTATAGCATTTCCAGATGATTTTATTAAATTTTCTGCTTTCCCTTTTAAAATATTTATAGTTGAATGATGTGGGATATCACCAACTAAAACCATATTGTTATTTTTGTCTATTAAAATTGGGTCTCGTACAACTATCTCTTTATCATATTTTATGATTCCCAAAGGGTATGATTTTGCAATATCAAAAAAGTTATCATCTTCAAATTTCATACCTGAATCTTTTTCAACAACTTCTTTATAAACTTCAAAAGCATTTTTAAAATTAAGTGTTTTTAATACATTTTTTTCAGAATTAGTGATTAAAAAAGGTCCTTCTAAGTACTCCCAACCAATTTCTATTCCTAAAAATAGTTTTGATTTTAAAGAGATAACAACTGCTGCATCCTTAAGAATTCTAGTTTTTGAAAAAATCACTGGCTCTTGTTCTAGAGTCATTTTTCCAGCACCTCCTCCAATAACTTGTATATTTTCAGGAATATTTTCAAATAAATTATCTAAAAAATCAGAAATATTGGAACTAAGTCCATCAATTAAAACCACTAAAGATTGAGTATTTGCAAAAAAAGATTTTTCTATTGAGAAGTTTTTTAAATCTTCTATTAATAAAAGATTGTTATTTTCGTGTAAATCGCAAGAGATAATTCCTTTATTGTAAAATTCATTGTTATAAACAACAAAAGGAACAATGGCTCCTACGATTTCACCTTGATATTTTTCAAGATATTTAAGTTCAAAATTTGTATATTCGGCAACTAATAAAATCTTTTTAGTTTTTGAATCTTTATTAGCAGCCAAAAAATCATCTACACAAGGATAATATATACCTTCTTTCATTTTTGCACCTTTTTTTTTAATAATTAATTATATATTAAAAAGGTACTAAAACAATATTATTTTATAAATTCAACCACATTTTGTAAAGGTTCTCTTAATTGAGTTGATTGTTCATTTATTCTATATCCAAATGGAACAATACAAGATAATTGATATTTTGATAAATCAAGTTTTAAAATCTCTTCAACTTTTTCTTTTTCAAATCCTTCAATAGGACATGAATCAATTCCTTTAACTGCTGCTGCTGTCATCATATTTCCCAATGCAATATAAGTTTGTCTAGCCGTCCAAGAATAAATATTTTCATTACTACTTAATGTATCTTTCAAATGACCTGCATATAATCCTAAATAAAAATCAAGTTTTTCTTGTGGCATTTCTCTTCTTTTAAATTTTCGCTCAACTTCACCAGACTCAGGCTTAACAGCATCAATTCCAGCTAAAATAATAACTAAATGAGAACAAGATGTAATTTGAACTTGATCCCAACAAGCAGGTCTAATTTTTGCTTTTAATTCTTCATTTGTAATAACTAAAAACTTCCAAGCTTCCATACCAAAAGAAGATGGTGATTTTCTTCCTGCTTCTAAAATATAATTTATATCTTCATCACTAACTTTTTTTGTTTCATCAAAAATTTTACACGCGTGTCTAAAATCCATAGCTTCCATAAATGTTTTTTCCATAATTATTCCTTTATATTAATTTTTCTAATTTTTTAATTTCTAAATTTTCTAGTTTATCTTCTACTTTTTTAACAAATGTTAAAAAATGCTCTTTTGTCATGTGTTTATCTAACAATTCTTGATTTTCCCAAGTTTCAATAAAAGTAAAACTATTTGATTCTTCTAAATTTTTATGTAAATCATATTGAATGCAACCATCATCATATTTATGAGTTGATGAATGAAGTTTTACAAGTTCAGCATAAACTTCATCTTTAAACTCTTCTTTTATTTTGATATTTGCAACTATTATTATATTTTTCAAGTTATTTCCTTTTATAAAAAATTTTTACTTAGCAGTTTCTCAAATTTATCTAATTCAGCATTTAAATCCAAATCACCTTTAAAAATATCATGAACAGCATAAGTTTCCAATGGTTTTAATCCACAAAATTGAAAAGTTTTATGAACAGCAACATGGGCTTCATCTAAAGACAAACCATCAAATAAACTATTTTCATTATCAAATGCAGATGCTGGGCAATTATAAGTTAAAGATAACATATATTTTTTCCCTTGTAATAATCCACCACTTCCATAAAGTTTTGATTCATCACTTCTACTTCTTCCATCACTTGAATAATGAACTCCTTGAGTAAATGTTTCATCTATATATTTTTTTGCAATCCAAGGAACACTCATCCAATAAACTGGATATTGGAATAAAACATAATCAGCCCATTGAAATTTTTCACACTCTTCTTCTACGTTATAACCTTTTTCAATGTTTGTATGTTTTACTTCAAAACCATGTTTAAGAAAAAAATCATTTGCTTTATCTATGTAAGTTTGAGTTAATTCACCCTTTGCAACCACATCGTAATATTGATGACCATTTAAAATTAAAACTTTTTTCATATTTACTCCTTTCAAATCATTTGAAAATTATATAGATAATAAACTTAATTTACTCTTACTTTACTTTAGGTAAGTAATGGAATTTAATTTATTCTATGTTATAATATTTTTGAAAATTTAAGGAATTTAAAATGTATTACATAAATGATAAAGAATATAAATGTTCTGTTGCCGTTACTTTAGATATTTTTAATGATAGATGGAAATTAGGAATTATATGGCATTTGCTTGATGGAGATAAAAGATTTAAAGATTTACATGAAATTATAAGTGAAATTACACAAAAAACTTTAACTGTAAAACTAAAAGAATTAGAAGAAAAAAATATTATACACAGAGAAGTTTATGCAGAAGTTCCACCAAAAGTAGTTTATAGTCTAACTCAAGCTGGAAAAAATTTAAAACCTGTTTTAGAAGAGATGCATAAATGGGGGATAAATTACTCAAAAGAGTTTGGAAAAGTAACTGCTGAAAATCTTTGTGAATCAAGTATTTGTAACTAAAATTATGGAAAATTTTGTATTAATATTACTTGCAATAGCAATTGGTTATTTTATAAATAGATTAAATATTTTTTCAAAAGATGCACCAGCAATTTTAAATCAATTTGCTATTTATATTTCATTACCAGCTATGATAATTTTACAAGTTCCGAAACTTAGTTTTTCTATTGATATGATTATTCCAATAATAGTTGCTTGGAGTGTCATGGGAATTAGTGCTATTTTGGTTCTAATTTTCTCAAAAATCTTCTCATTTTCAAAAGAAATTACAGGTTCTTTAATGCTCGTAGCTATTCTAACAAATAGCTCATTTATGGGTATTCCAATCTTAAATGCTTATATGGGTGAAAGTGCTATGCCCTATGTTTTAGTTTATGACCAGTTGGGAACTTTTATAGCACTTGCAACTTATGGAACTTTTATCGCTTCATATTATTCAAATAAAAACAAACTTACTTTCAAAATAATCACTTTAAAAGTTTTGACTTTCCCACCTTTTTTATCATTAGTTGTTGCTTTATTTTTAATGGGAGTTGAATTTCATCCTGTTATTTCAAAAGTTTTAAGTTCATTTGCAAGTACAATAGTTCCAATTGCACTTGTAGCTGTTGGACTACAATTACAATTTAAACTTCCACGAGAAGATATAAAACCTTTTAGTTTTGCACTAATTATCAAACTAATTATTGCTCCTATTATTGCCATAATTATTTGTAAAATATTTGGATGGAATAACCAAGCATCAATAGTTTCAATCATGGAAGCAGGAATGGCACCAATGATAACAGCAGGAGCAATAGCATCAATGGCAGGACTTGCGCCAAGACTTAGTTCTGCTATTGTTGGATATGGTGTATTGATTTCTTTCATTACAACTGCAATTTTATTTAAGTTGATTAATTAATATGCATACAACAAATTTTTATAAAAATTTAAAACATATAGATGATTTCTCAAAAATAATGGAAAATGACAACTATTCAAAAATTCCAAAAGAGTGGTTTGTAGTTGTAGCTGATATAAAAGATTCTACAAAAGCAATTGAAGAAGGAAATTATAAACAAGTAAATTTCATAGCAGCTCTTACAATAATTGGTATTCTAAATATAAATAGAGAACTAGATTTTCCTTATATTTTTGGAGGAGATGGAGCTAGTTTAATAATTCCTCCTATTTTATTGGAAGCTTCTAAAAAAGTATTAATTGAAGCTTCAAAAAAAGCAAAAGAAACCTTTGATTTAGAATTAAGAGTTGGGGTAATTAGCCTAAAAGAGATAGAACAAAGAGGTTCATTTATAGAAATAACAAAATTTCAAGTAAGTCAAGATTACACCCAAGCAATTGTAAGAGGAAATGGTTTAGAACTAGCAGAAAAGTTACTAAAAGAAGAAAATGAAACATTTAAAATAGAAGATGATTTTACAAGTAGTTATATTCCTAATTTTGAAGGATTGGAGTGTCGTTGGGAAGATATAAAAACACCTAAAGAAGAAACTATCTCTATTTTAATTAAAAGTTTAAATGAAAACTCAAATGAAGTTTATCAAAATAGCTTAAAACAAATCGAAAAAATTGCTGGTTCCCATGATGAAAGAAATCCTTTAAAATATACTACTCAATTAAATCTATCTTTTAATCCAAAAATGTTAAATACTGAAGCTTCTATTTTTGCAAAAAACAAAATCTCTAAATTTTTTATTATTTTAAGACTTATGTTTGAAAACTTTTTAGGTTTAGTTTTAACAAAATATTCTATTGGATTATGGGGTAATTATAAAAATAGAATTATAAAAACAACTGACACCGAAAAATTTGATGATATGCTCAGAATGGTAATTACTACCACAAAAAAACAATCTTTGGAATTAGAAAATTATCTACAAAAAGAGTATGAAAATAATAATTTAGTTTATGGAATACACAAATCAAATTCGGCACTTATGACTTGTTTAATCTTTCAAAGACATGGGAAACATATACATTTTGTAGATAGTTCTAATGGTGGTTATGCACTTGCATCTAAAGAGTTAAAAAATAGATTAAAATTTCTTTAAAACTGACGCAAAACTATCATAAAGAAGATACAATACGCAAAAATTATATTAGGATTTGTAATGTTTGATTTTACAAAAAAAGTGATGATCAGTTCTCTACTTTTTGGAGTTGGGTTAAGTGCTAATTATATAGAAGTACCAGTTAATGAAATAGCGCAAATGGAACAATTAGAGTTATTTAAAAGAGCTCAAATAAAAATAACTAAAGCTTATGATACGGGAAGTATTTATATTTTAAATATTAACGTTCAAGGTAACAAAGATGAAATTTATTTAACAAAAGATAAAAAACTTGTACTTGCGGGTGATGTTATTGACCCAAATACAGGTATGAAAGTAACAGCACCTGCTGATGTTGCTTCACTTAGAGGAAAAGAAGCTTTTGTTTATGGAAAAGGAACTGAAGAATATTTTTTATTTACAGACCCAGAATGTAAATACTGTAAAATGCTAGAATCTTATCTTCCAAAAATTGAAAATAAAGTAAAAATTAGAATATTCTATTATCCACTTGATTCTCATGCAAATGCTAGAGATTTATCATTATATATTATGAGTCAAAAAACAACTGATAAAAAAATCTCTGCAATGTTTGATTCAGCAACTATCTTAGATAAAGTAAAAAGTACTAAATATTCAGAAGCAGAACTTGCAAAACTAGAAAAACAACTAGATGAACAAGTACAACTAGGAATGAACCTAAATGTTCAAGGAACACCAACAATTTTTGACAAAGATGGAAAAAATATTGTTTGGGTAAATCTACTAGAAAAATTTGGAATTCAAGTAAAATAAGTATCTTTAAAGATACTTATTTTCATATTCTGTCATTAATTTAATAAATTATAAATCGAATTTATCTCTTCTCTTGTAAGTTCAAACTCACCTATTTTTAAATCCTCAATCATGTGTTTTAAAGAAGTAGTTCCATTTAGTGGAACAATATTTATGTGATTTAAAAATCTATAAAAAATCTCTGCAACACCTTTTTCATATTTAAGTGCTAGATTTTGCAAAACTTCATGTGAAAGAATATTTGGATTTGCAGTTAGTGACCAAAAACTTTCGTAAGTAATATGATTTTCATTACAAAAACTTCTTATTTCTTTGTCATAATCAGATTGTGCATAAAATCTATTTTGAACGATACTTGGTTTTACTTTTGCATTATTAAATAGATATTTTAAAACATCCAAATCATAGCAGTTACTAATTCCTAATTGCCCTACTTCTTTTTTGTCATAAAACTCTTCCATTTTTTGCCAAACCCTTTGAAGTTTAGTTCCAGGATAAACAGGAGAATGTAAAATATAAGCATTTATAAAATCTGTGTGAAGATTCTTTTTAGAAGTTTCAAAAGATTTTTCAACTTGAACTTCTATTTCATCACTTGCTAAATAAGGCATATTAGATTGCTCTTGTCCATCTATTGGAGTAAATTTTGTTTGGATAAACAAATCTTGCCTTTTTATTCCACTTTCATAAGCTTTAAGAAGCCCAAGACCTACTAAATCTTCTCTGTAATGTTTTGGCTGACACGCTGTATCAATACCAATAAATCCTTGTTTTAGTGCTTCAAAAACTAAATCTGTTGTATTTTCTTTTTTCCAAGCTGTTCCATAAATCATATTTGGTATTTTCATATTAATCTCTTATTTTTGTTTTAATAGAACTATTGTAGCAAATGTTGAGATTATAATTCCCACTAAAATCGAAGATGTTATTAGTTTTCTTTCAAATATATACATCAATACAGCAACCGCTGCTGGATTTAAATAAACATAAGCCATAAGTTTTTTAGGACCTAAAACAATCGAAGATTTTTGATACAAATAAACAGTAATCAAAGTTGTTCCAATAACCAAATAAGCCATATAAAATATCAAGTCCCCTTGCAATTTTTCCCATTGTAGCGGTACATCAAAAATCTCTAAAGCCAAAAACATCCATAAACAACCACCAAGTAATGTTGCAAAAACAGTCACTATAAGAACATCATCTTTTTTGTAAAAAAACTTCAAAGTAATAGAATATATAGCCATAGAAATACTTGCAAATAAAAATATAAAATCCCCATGATTCAAAGAAAAACTCAAAAATAAATCTAAATTTCCTTTAAAAATAACAATACAAGTTCCAATTATTCCAATAAAATATAAAATCATTTGATAAAAACTAATTTTATCTTTAAATATAAAAACACATAAAATAGCAGTAATCAAAGGAACTAATGTATACAAAGTCCCTGCATTTAAAGCCGTTGTAGTTTCTAAAGCTTTGAAAAATGCAATAAAATATAAGGAATAAAATAGACTAATAACCATAGCTTTAGGAAGTGTGACAAACAATTTATTTCGATAATTTTTATTAAATAAAATTATTGGCATCAATAAAATAACCGCTAAAAAAAATCTCAAAAGAGTAAGGGAAATAGGACTAATAATCCCTGAAAGTTTTGCAGATGCAATAAATGAACCTGATACTAAAAAAGTAGCAAGAAGTACGAGTAAATGAGCTTTTAGTGTTTGTGTCAAATTATCAATCTTCCATAACAATTCTTAAAAATCCCGTAAATGCAGCATTATCAGGATATAGCGATTTATGAACATTTTTTTTCATTTCATTTAATACTTTTTTGTAAGAGTCATAAAACTCAAAACTAGGAGTTGGTTTGTAAACTAAATCTTTTATTTCAAAATATTTGATTACATTTTTTGTTGTTGTAGGTTTGATAAAATACTCTTTTTGTCTATTGTTATAATATAAAATTACAGAGATTATCGTCCATTTTGCAAGATTATATTGACTTAAAAATTCAACTAAACCCTCAAAACCATTTTTCTGATTTCCGTGCAAAAGTTCATATATTTCTATACTTAACATATCTTTTTCATAGGAAGTTAAACTATCTTTCATATCTCTAAACTTTAATTTATCAAATAAAGAGACTAAAACAGATTTTTGAATTATTTGAAAAAAAGAATCAACTAGCAAGTTTGGATTTGAAAAATTCTCTTTTTTCAGATTTTCTTTTGTAAAAGCTTCTAGTTTTGACGGGTCAAATTTTTTCATTGTTGGGAAAAAAACTGCATCTTCAAAACCCTTTGGATATTGAAGTAAAAATTCTGTTTCAACATCTTTTAGTTTTTCTAAATTCATATTAACTCTTTTTGGTAAAAATATAAAGCTTGAGGTTTATAAGAAGTTTTGATTTTCAAAACTTCTTATTTTGAGTGATTATTTAAGATTTTTTAACAAATTCTTGTTTTAATTTAATAGCTCCAACACCTGTAACTTTACAGTCGATGTTATGACCATCATTTCCTTCAACAAGTCTAATACCTTTGATTTTAGTACCAACTTTAATTCCAGATGAACTTCCTTTAACTTTTAAATCTTTTATAACAGTTACATCATCTCCATCTTGTAAAATAGTACCATTTGCATCTTTTACTACTAATGTATCACTAGTTTCAGTAGCTGTATCCTGTGACCATTCGTTGGCACACTCAGGACAGATGTATAAATTTCCATCTTCGTAAGTATATTCACTTCCACATTTTGGGCAGTTTGGTAATTGACTCATTATTTTCCTTTAGACATTAAATACCCCATTGTACAATAATAATACTTTCTTATAATTTAGGAGTGTTTTAGTATATATTTTACTTTATAGAAATATATATTTCTATTTCATCATCTCTTATATACTTTTCAAAATCAAAATTGTATACTCTTTCGTACGCGCAATCTTGTGAAGCAAAATAGTTCCATGTTTCATGCCACGTTTCTATTGCAACTTTTGGAAATTCACCTTTTTTTGTAAATACCAAATATCTATCTTTTTCTATAGTAATTGCATTTTTTGATTTTGTAACTTCAACACCAATTGTATAATCATAATCAGAATTTACATCTTTTTCATATTTGTTATAAACTCCATACATAGCCAAACTTCTTGATTTATTGAATGTTTTACTTTCAATATTTTCATCTACATATCTTTGCCAAAGTTTAGGTATTTGTGCTGTTGTTTCATCTAATTCTATTTTGTTGTTTGTTTTTACTGTAATTCCCGCAACATAAAATTTTTCTAAATATTTTACTTTCATCTTTTCACTTTATTGGTTAA
>OBMA010001019.1_pt1 | contig 17052 bp, 10 predicted proteins | sample 1539141 | NCBI WGS metagenome assembly OBMA01 (sample SAMEA3991484, study PRJEB22521) | metagenome | biome: anthropogenic terrestrial biome; feature: sewage plant; material: raw primary sludge | place: Sweden | collected 2012-09-26 | reverse complement strand
ATTAGATTGAAAGTTGTTCTATTTTTTAACGCTATTTAATATCATTTTTCAGGTCTGAAATCAATTGAAATTTAAAGTATGACTTTCAATTTAAAACATCAAAAATTCAAGCCGTTTACTTACACTTTGCAAACAGCTATTCTGTAATATAGCGATTTTAACTCTATAAAAGTGTCACTTTGTTCATTTCAACAGTCAATAAAGCAAAAATGGCTTTCAATCAAAAAGCAGACAACTACCTTATATCTTACGATTCAAAAGCAATCAGATATAAAATGATGATATTTAGACAAAAACAACCCGCTATTTGATGAAAGTTCAACAAATAACGGGCTATATTTTCGGATTGTAAGCAGCAAGGTTATTGCTTGATCACTGTTGTCACCCTAGGCTCCTTAATGAGAAAAGACACGGGAATGGTACTACGCATACGCACGGGCTTACCAGCCGCCATAGCCGGCATCCACTTATGGGAAAGACGCAATACACGCACGGCTTCGCGGTCAATACGCGGCGACACGGGAACGATAACGGAGATATTGCTTAGCGTACCGTCTTTTTCAATGATGTAACTGAGCACCACTTTTCCGGAAATATTCAAGTGCAGATCAAGTGGAGGGTAGACCAGATTTGACGAGATAAACCTGAAGAGTTCCTTATCACCGCCGATATAGTGAGGCAGACTATCCACCTGACTATAGATTCTAAGGGCTTCGCTCAGAGGCTGCGGTTCCTCCAGCTGCCGGGGCGTATTCTCCGTAGTCGGCCGTTTGAGTCGTTTTACAAAACTACTCTTTAGGAATTCATCCATTCCTCCAAAGGTAAACGACGAAAGAACATCATAATCCGTACCGGGGAGTTTGAATCCCAAGTCGGCAAAGATCAGGTTATCGCCGACAGCAACAGCTTTCGGCCATTGGTTGATATCAATGCTGTCGGGCACGTTAGCCGTCTTTAAGTCGACCTCAGCACCGTTCGCAAGTAGCTGGAGCAAATTCTGACGATACATACTACTGTTCACCCACGTCATGCGCAGAATATCCCCCTTAGCCAGCATGCGGTCGTTGGCGACATCGTAGTTCACCATGGTATCGAGCGCAACCGCCTTTTGCGACGACAAAGAAGCCGGCTGACAGGCCGCACTGATCTGGAAAGAGATCAGTTGGTCTTTGATATACCCCATCACCCGTACATTCACATGAGCATAGCAATACTTCTTATCATCGGGAATCGTCTTGAGTTGTCCCTTCACCGGCTCACCAAAGCGTTTCAGATAAGCCGCCAGAGCATCGTCTAAACGTTCGGTCTCCACGCCGAACGACAATCCCGACAACACTCGCTGGAGAACGGGGACGGTGGTATGGTTCACCTCATTCGGCCATTCCACATTCACATCCACGACATTCATCTCGTCGCCGACGTGATAGAAATAGTGCTCTTTAAAAAATTGCACATTGTAATCGAGCGTGCGCTCGGCCCATACACTCGAAGCCGACAGCAACAAGACGGCCAGCAAAGCAAATATTTTTCTCATAAGTTTAATTCTCCTTCATCATCATTTCGCCACTGAAACTTATCGATTCGCGGTTGCGGGAAAACACGCCTAGCGACACCGTTCCATTATCATAAATGTTCATCGTGTACTGATAATCATCACCATCGTCCTTCACGCCCAGCACCACGTCGGTGCAATCCTTCTTCGTACGCGTCACCTTATAGTAATCCATCACGCCCTTGAAGTTCAATCCGTTACCGCCATTATAAGGTACAGAGTAAGCCCGACCGAAATAAGGCAGATAAGAATAGATGGAATCACCCGATATGCGCAAAGTATATCCATAATCCAAATGTCGCGACGCCATGCGCTGCGGATAGATGTAGTTCATCTCAACCGTGTAAGCGCGATCATCAACTGCCTGCCGCACCTTCTGTGTAACAAGCGCATGCTTTACCGCCTTCTGCTCAGACGTAAGCTTAGACGTAGAGCAGGCTGTAAGCATGATAACAGAGAATATCCCTACTATTACTTTTCTCATATCTCATATTTTTCCGCTAAGATAGTATTTTTTACCGAAACTCGTCACATCTGTTAGCAAAATTTATTATTTCGTCACCACTCTAAGCCCATGTGCCGCCCTATTCCGAGCCGACAGGAGTGTCCTCCTGCCGATGCTTAACCCAAGCGAAAGCTTTCCGCCCCAAACCCTCCTGCCAGTCAAAGGTACCGTCTGGAAAAGTAAAAGCGTCAGTTTTACTCTGTAAAAGCGTCAGTTTTACTCAGCAAAAGTGTCAGTATTACTCTATAAAAGTGCCCGTATTGGGTTTCCTTCTCTTGTCCGTTGTCAAACCAAAGGGCAGAAGCCGAAAGAAGGGCGACACGATAAGCCAGCGTCAGCAAATATCCAGCAAACGAAAAAAGTCCGATTGAGAAACTCTCAACCGGACTTTCGTCTGAATTATAGACTTGGTTATTTTACAACATATTTATTGCCGTCAACGATATAATAGCCCCTATTCAGGCCGCTAAGGGCTGATTGTTTCGACACATTAGCCTGCACCAATTGTCCGCTTACATCATATACGCTGACTATTTTGGCTTGCTCGCCGGCACCAATCACCAGGATTCCGGCCGTATTTTCATTTTTTTTTTGATACTTGACCAGCATCGCGTATTCCGAAGCATAAGCCAACTGGAACATCACATAGTAATCGGAAGTGTCCCACCCTTTCACCAGGTCGCGAGGCAGAACACCTTTCTTATTATAAGAGGTGTAAGCCAGGTCGAGGTTATCCTGGAAGTTTCCGGCTATGCGCACGGTCGGAGCATAGGGTGTAACATCGCAGAGCGCCAGCGCGCCACGGAGCAACACGTCGTCGAACCAAGGGCTGAAGCCCTCGGAAGGATAGCTGCGATAGACCTTATTATTAACCGTCACGCCCGTTGGGAAATAAGCATAAGACCTCGAAGATAAATTCTTGGCATCGGTGAGATAACTCTCATTGCCGGTAACACGGTACAGGTCGGTTCCACCCGAAATCATCGTGCCGGCATTATAGGTGTAACGGGTACCGCCGGGGCTACCCAGATTGACATGAGCGCGATAGACCACACCATTCACCGTATTGTAAGAGACGTCGCCGCCACCACCCTTCATATCGTAATAGACGCCCAGCGACGCATCGAAGAGGCTGTCACGCTGATAAGCGTATATCTTTTCGGCAAAGTCGAGATAGGCCGCCTGCTTCGTTTTCACCTCCTGATAGCGGGTGCCATCGGCCGCAATCTTATAGTAAGTCAACTTGTCATCCTTGCCGGAATATAACTCGGAGAGCCATACCAGCGGCGAAACCAGCGGCCCGTTGCTGCACGAGTGCTTCGAGGTGTAGCCGGGTCCCCAGGTGATGCCGCCACTCTCTTCGCCATTCCCGTTGAGCGTGCAGTCCCAGCCGTCGAGCACGTAGCTCACCAGATATTCGGCCTTGGTCAGATAAGTTCTATTATTGGTCACCTTATAGCCACGGATAAGTTCGCGGATAATCCATTCCTGATCATCATAGACATTCATGACGCCCGAGACAGCCGCTGTTCCGAAAGAACCAGAACGGTTGACACCATACACCGACCATTGCTTCTGGTTCTGCGTATAGGACGTCAGGTTATAGGTTCCCATGTAATAACCAAGCCCTCCGAACAAGTTGGAGAGCAGCGTCCGGTATTTGGGAAAGTTGGTTGCATAGTCCACGGCCTCCACGTTCTGCATCTCTTTAAGCGCCTCCAGCACAGAGCAGGTAGCCTCTATGGCACTGGTATAATCCCACACACTAGCCGTTCCGTCGGGCGCATCGGCATCTACCTTATACCTGATGGCCATCTTCATGTTGGGATCCATAAACTTGGAGACAACCGTATCGAGCATTTCCATAGCTCTGTTCAGATTCTGAACCGACGATACCTCCTGAGCTGACACCTGCATAGACATCATTGAAATAAGAAAAAGGAACAGTAGTTTTTTCATTGTTGGTAACATTAAGCATTCCATTACTTATATAATATATGTAGTGGAATCCTGTTTAACAGATTAATAATACGCTAAAGCGTTAAGTCTCTTTTGGATTAGTTGTCGGGATTACTGGACTCGAACCAGCGACCTCACGCCCCCCAGACGCGTGCGCTACCAACTGCGCTAAATCCCGAATCGTCAAGCTTTCTTTGAGTCTGCCTGCGGGCTTATTCCTCGTAAGCCAGTGCAAAAGTACAAAGAAAAATCTATACAACAAAGAATAAACTACCGAATTTTGGCTTTTTAAACAAAAAAACTTCATATAGAATCGTCTTGGCCTCATCGAAGAAGAGGGATACAGCATACATGCCGTTCTGAAATGAATAAAGCGGGCAGCCTGCACAAAGAGACTGCCCGCCAAAAGCGATACAAAGCAAACGCGCTACCTACTGAATGGAGTTACAGAAGTAACCATAGTGGAGATAACCGTCTACGACTACCGACATAATTCCCCAGACATTCTTACCGTCGTTCTTGATAATTTCTACGGCGACATTACTAAAAGTCTGCTCCGGATTCCAGTAGTCCTGCTTGACACTTACTTTTCCGCCGGTCTTGGTTCCTACCGTCAAGTCACCACTGAACCATGTATAGGTCCAGTAGTAAGTATTGCCATAATAGATATACGCCTCGCCCATCTTATACTGGCCATTGTCCTTGGTATTGACAGCAGTGTATCCGTTGTCGGTAGTCTGGAGGGCATCATCCCAGCAGATGCGCTGCGAGGCATCTGCCTCAATCACAGCCTTCTCGTCATCAGTATAAGGCACATCGGTTGACTCACAGACTACAGGTATCGTGGTCGTAAGCCCCATCATATCGGTTATGGTAACGGTCGTTGACCCAGCATGCGCACTGGCTAGAGTAATAACCGAATCGCCGACAGCAGTCACCTTACAGACGGCCGTATCGGCACTCACAGCCGTATAGTTGCCATTACCGCCAGTTACGGTAATCCGGGTTTCACCACTAGCGTGTCCGAGTTTTATTCCGATATGGGCACTCTTCTTGTCGAGCGTAATGGTAAAGTACATCGACTTGATGATGATGCGCTTATAACTTCCCTGTCCATCGGACACCACAAATCCCGTGATACCTTTTTTCACACTGGTCACCGTCACCGCAGAACCGGAAACAGTACCCGACGCAATTTCAGGATTCTCACTGATGATTTTATAATCACCTCCGCCATTGGTAATATTGAATGTAGCCGTGGCCCCGACACCAACGCGCACAGTGTCGGCATCAAAGGTTATCGGCGTTTTATCTACCACATTGGGAGTGGGCGTGGCGTCGTCGTCATCATTGTCACTACATGCCGAGAATCCCGATGCCAGTGCCAACGACACCATTGCTAAATATAAATATTTTGCTTTCATTGTTCGTTCACTTTAAAAATGGTTACCAATCTTTAGCATAACTTCCGTTCTGGACAACATTCTCGCCAAAGAAAGCCTGTCCGATAGCATTCATCCTCGAAACAGAGCCAGTCTTGGGATCGAGAGAGAAAATCATGGTACCGCCATAGCCATCGGTAACAATATTCTTGGCTGTAGTATAATTGATGATAGAGCCACGGGCAAACTCCGAAGATGCCTGAATCATGCCCGACTTGGCAAGACCCTGATAACTGCCACTCATATCACCGTATGCCCCATAGTCCTGAATGGCATAGTCAATGAACTTTCCCGGTTGCACACCGTCAACAGAGGGCAGCGAGCCGGTATAGCTATAGGCATATACCTCTATCAGTTTATCAGGCATGGCCTGCTTGCATTCATAACAGAGACGTGCTGCCGCAGCACTCGACGGTGCTGCTTCAAAGCCGGGATAATTACCATAGTTGGAGTATTCGTCATCGAAGAACACACCATCCAGATCGTAAGCGCTGAGCACGGCCTTCAGTTCCTTGGCAAAGGCCTTGGCACCAGTCTTGGTGAAGTTGGACACTCCCGAACGGTCGTGATTACCCATGATGCTGAGAATAACTTTCATTCCCTTCTGCTGCAAGGGCTTCAGATACTTCTCTTTATAGTCGAGCAGATGCTGAACGTTCTCATTATTATAGTTGTATACTTCTCCCGTCTTGGCATTATAGTTGATGTTGCCGGAGAAAAGAATTACCTGATCGAAGAATAGCTTTCCGCTCTTCTGCAGCGTATAGCACAGATTGTGCAACGGGTTGGCATTGTTGACCTCCATACAGCTGATGACCTGCGTGCCGCCCACTTTATGACAGTTTGGCATTTTGGTGATGTCTCTCAGCAGAAGTACGAACTCACCCTTCTTTGATGTCTTAATATTACCATTCGACTTCACGACGAGAGGGATGGCATAAACGCCCAGCGAGTCAAGCGACGCAGCCGAAGCGTAATCCACAGAGAGTGCTTTCGACTTCATATTGCCGGCTGCCACGGTAGCAGCACCGTTGACGGTCACAAGATTCTCTGGCAATGCCTTGTAATGAGTACCATTGGCCGCATTGTAACTTGTGAGTGCAGCTTCATCATAAGCGACGGTGAAGTCGGCGGCGTCGGCAGCAGCCTTGCTCAGATTGACATAGAAGTCGGTAGAACCCTTGTCGGAGAATGTAACGGAATCGAGAACGCTCACGCCATATTTATCCGTGATAAACGCGAGAGTGGTATCATTGACCTGGTAAGGGTCCTCGCTGACTTTCGACACATCAATGTCACTGGAGCAGGAAGCCAGAAAACCTCCCACACAAGCCATGAGTGCCAGCGTCTTTATCTTATCTATTTTCATACGTTTTATTCATTAAATCGTTTATTAGTATTAGTTTGCTGCCGGCAGAGACACTGCTTTCCATGTCAGCGACTTCTTTGCCGCAAGATTATTTCCGTTACCAGTGTAGTCCTTCACGGCAAACGACGACTCATCATCGAACTTCCAGTAAGCAACGAGACCTTTCGAAGCAGGGTCTACCGTGTAGATGTTTCCAGCTATTTCCTCCTGTGTACGGATAACGTCCCATACGCGAGCCTCGGCAATGCAGCCATTAAGGTCGCGGCTGTCTTCATACGACTTGCCTATCAGGAAATTGCGGTCGGTTCCATTACCCGAAATATCAATAGCGCCCTTGGTCATCTTACCCGAGGCCATCGCATGACCATTGATATACACGATGACCGAGCCGGCATCCACATCATAAGTTACAGCCACATGCGACCACTTGCCTGTCTCCAGCTGGAGTTTGGAATCAGTAAAGTTACCGGCACTGGTAGCAATCTGAATCTGATTGTCGGGAATACCTGCATCACCGATACGCATCAGGAAATTACCCTCTATGCCCATCACGGTAGAGATCAGCTGTCCGAACTCGCGGGGATAGACGAGTGCTTCCATCGTTATCTGGTGCATATTGTTCACCCTGCTGGCTGTCGCCCAGGGATACACTTCCAGAGAATTATTCTCAATATCGGCGACGACATTGATAAGCGCACCCGCACGGAACACATAATAATAGGTAGCGGCAGAAGCTAGCAAAGGAATGTCATCGGACTGAACGGTCACGGGCAATACAAACGTATCATTGCGGCTCAGCTTAGACAACTTGTAGAAGCGGAACGACGCGTCGCTACTCTTCACGCTTCCCTTGTTGATGGTCACCTTGCCCTCCAGTATCTGATAGCAAGAATCGGGCAGCAGTTTTGCCGAATCATAATAAGCTTTGTTATACGTATCCACAAGAGACGGAGCCACGCTGAAAGTGGCAGCAATCTCCTTTTCGGCAGGACGTGCAGAGGATATATCCAAGGTCTTCACAATGTCGGTGGCACCTTTGATAATGGTTTCCGATGTCATCGTGGTCGCGTCGATATAAGCCTTGTTGCTGAAGTTCTGCTCATCGTCACTCTGGCAGGCCGCCATCAGAAAGGCGACAGCCACGAGGGGCATATATTTAATAATATTCTTCATTCTCCTTTAATTTTTAACGGTTGGATTAATGATAGTGATGGCCTTGCGCACATGCGGATAAGTGAAGGCAGCATTGTAGTAATCATTGTTTACATTCTCAACAGCAAGTCCTGCAACAGAATATCCATCATGGTCACTGGCCACCCACTGAGCGGCGCCCATAACGGCCAGCGTGCCTTTCGACCAATAACCGGTAGAAAGGTCGGTAGCGTCAAGTGACGTCATGCTGACCAGCGGAAGCAGCTTATCGGCAGGCACGCCGTCTACGGCAGCCTTACTGAACAGATAAGTCATGTTCGACAGTGATGCGGCGCTCTGGCACGGAATGACGACATAACTTGCCAGAGAGAATATCGACTGGTCCGTAATATACTGAGGATACCCGGCCATGACGAAGACCTTGTCGGTATGACGCTGTGCCCAGTCTTTGGCGATTCCCATGAAATCGTTCTCCTGCGCAATGGCCTCAGCCTTCTCATCATCACTCATATACATTTCCTGCTTGCCGTTGAAGCACATCACCACGCCGTCATAGTTGTACATGACGCAAAGATTCAACTTGGCATTGACAGAGTCCACAAGATAAGTATTAAACGAGGTGAAAGCCTTGCCTTTGTTGGCCGGATCTCCGGAGAAAGCCATCTCTTCTATATCATAAGCCGACTTGATAGCCTCGAAGCTGATTTTACAGAGCACCTTCGTGCCTTTCTGCTCACGCACATTCTGCATCTCCTGCATGACGGCACCCGTAATGTTAGCGGGCGTCTCCATCACAATGTAGTCGAGACTGTCGGGAGCGGCACTGATATGCTGCCCCTGAGAACAAGGCGTACCCACGCTGTTGTCGAACCATCCGAAGGAGACCTTATGCTTGCTGGCCTTGAAAGTTCGCAAGCCGGTCAGGTAGTTCTGATAGAGCCCAGCATTCTGATTGCTGATAGCCGGCTCATTGATATTCACAGATTCAACATCGGTATCACAACTGGCCATCAAGAGCGTCGTTGCAACACAGGTCATTGAAAATGCTATATTCTTAATGATATGTTTCATCATTGTATTTTCTCTATTATTTAACTCTTTTCTTTTCACTCATATTACTTAGCCCACCATACATCGGTTGCCATGTTATCAGGGCCGCCGAGCAGAGAAACCGCATTCAGATAGTTTTCATTATTATTGGTACGCTCCTCCTGAGGATAAGCCAGACGGCGTGCACCACGGTTACTGTCAACGATTCCACCACTGTTGTTAACCACGACCGGCATCAGTCTAGGATAACCCGTGCGGCGATATTCCGACCAGGCTTCCTGTCCGAGCGGAAAATTAGCCAGCCACTTCTGGGTGATGATACGTTCCAGGTTCGTCTCCATAGAGGCAGCGTCGTCCCAGGCAATGGTAACAGAAGACATCTTGCCCGAATAAGTGTTCAGTCCCATCGGGTCGTTATAAAGAGCAGGCGTGCTGGTCTTGTCGGCCAGATAGCTGTCTGCACCCGAAACGCCCCACTGTCCGAACGACAAGCGAACTCCGGTCTCATAGAAATCACGGGCCGTTCCACCCATATTCCATCCGCGCAGCGCACCCTCGGCACGCAGGAAAGCTACCTCGGCAGCATTCATCCACAACAGCGGAGTGGTAGTCTTAACGTTATAGTTGGAATAAGCATGCGAGATGGCACCGTCAGGAATGGCAATACCCGAACGCAGTCCGTAGTATCCGTTGGCGACATTATCCTTTGTAAAGGTGGTCTTCGTAAACATGGCACCGCGGCGCGGATCATTGTATCCGTTCATATAAGTAGTAATGTCGGCACCGGCGCGAGAGTCACCACCGTTATACTCATACATGATGACCTCAAACGGGTTGGTCGACGAGAGTGTGAACTGCGCGTTGTCATCATTAGACGTCATTACGCCTACCGTTTGGCTCACGGCTTCCTCTGCCAACTGCTTAGCCTTGGTCGGAGCCACCTTGGAGATACGCATCGCCATACGCAACTTCAAAGAGTTGGCAAACTTGATCCAGTGCTCCACGTTGCCACTGTAGACATGATCTGCCTTCGGACTGAAGGCGGCCGTGCGGTTGGCAGTAAGCGTGGTAATGGCACTGTCGAGTTGCTGGAACATCAGGTTGTAGACGGCTTCCTGAGAGTCATAGGGAGCGGTAATCTCGCCACCGGCTCCTACTTTAGAATAAGGTACAGGACCGTAGCCATCCGTTACGCGCTGCATACCGGCAACTTTGATAATCTGGGCAACGGCACGCGGCACGGGGTTATCGGTAATCTGGTTCACCTGATTGCTATAGATGAACATCTTCGGGATAATATCCTTGAACAGAACCCGGCTCCATCCGTTTTCCGGACTGTACTGAGCGAAGTTCTTACCGGCAAAGCCCGAATTGGAGTCAGAGATGTAGCCACCATACGAGCCACCGCAAAGGCACTCCGTGAACTGATTGGTGTTCACATCGGCGGGTACTACCCAGCCTTCCATATTGAGCATGGCCGAGCTCAGTGCGTAAGCATCCCGCTGCATCTCGTCTTTATTCACAGCATACGGATCCTGGTTATAATCCTCGTAGCTGTTGGTACAACCGGTCAGTCCGAGCAGCAAGCCGGCTGAGAGGGTTGACAATATAATATGATTAAACTGCTTCATTAGAATTTAAGTTTGAGGTTGAAACCAATGTTACGCGTGCTCGGCGTCATGAACTTATCGATGCCCTGATAGTAGTTACCGGTGGTAGCTGTCGTCTCAGGGTCGTAAGGAGCCTTGCAGTAGAGCATGAACAGGTTACGTCCGATAACGGAAACCGTAAGGTCGCCGATGCCGAATAATACATTCTTCTTGAAGGTGTAGCCGAAGCTAGCCTCCTGCACACGGATGTTGGTGGCACTGTAAGTATAATACTGAGGAATGCCGTCGCTGGCACCGATGGTAGAATACCACACCTCAGGATTCACTTTATCCCCGCCGTTTACCAGCACATATCCATTGTCGCGGGCGTCAGCGGTAGCCTTCGACACACCATAGTTGTCGAGATTGGCCTGGGTAGCAGAGAAGACGATGCCGCCGAAGCGTGCCGTGAGGAGTACGCCGAGATTGAATCCCTTCCAGGAGAAGTCATTGCGCCAAGCCATGTTGCTCTTCGGGAAGATGCTCCCGAGCTTGATGTCGCCCACATTATTATTCTTGTATACCTTTCCGGAAGCATCCACATAGATTTTGCCTTCACTGTCGCGTTGCACGTCAGTCAGAGAGTAGAGGTCGCCCAGCGTGCCGCCTTCCTTCAGGATGAAGTGGGCACTACCCAGTCCGCCCACGTCGAGGCGGTCCTTATTGATGATGGCTCCCGTCACCGGATGAACGTAGTTCTGTACCAGTTCCCTAATCTTGTTGCGGTTGGCGCTGAGTGTATAATTGGTCGACCATGTAAAGTCGCCCCATGTATTGTCATAGCCGAGCGTAAACTCAAGACCCTTGTTCTCCACGTTACCAGTCTGGATATACATACTGCTATAACCGGAAGAAGCAGAGATGTCGGGGTTGAAGGTCTGGTTATAAGTCCTTGTGGTATAGAGGGTCAGATCCAAGTTGAAGTGTTTGAGGAACCGAGCCTGCATACCGACCTCCCAAGAGTCTGTGCGTTCCGGTTTCAGGTCGTACATAGGATAAACCGTCTGATTACTCCACTGCTTCTGACTGCTGTCCCAGGAGTACTTAGGATTGGCATACCAGCGGGGGAACGAAAGGCCTACCGAGGCAAAAGAGCCGCGCACCTTCAGATAATTGATTTCCTTCGGCAGTCTGAAAGTCTCAGAAACAATCCACGAGCCACCAACGGAAGGATAGAAGAACGAAGACTTGTTAGAATGAGGGCCGGCCAGCATAGAAGGCCAGTCGTTACGGGCAGTCATGGTAAGATAGAACTGACTGTCCCAACCCAGTTCAGCACTAGCGAAGAGCGACTTGGTCTGATCATGGTAACCACTTTGCAAAGGGCTTTCGCGGTTAGGGTCAATCTGGTAGATATTGAACACGTTCGGAATCAGATCATCGCGGATAGGACCGCTCAAACCGAACACATCCTGCTTCTGGTCGGAAAGAGAGACACCGACATTGGCCACCACTGAGAGCTTATCCTCCAGAAAGCGCTTGTTGAGGTTCAACATCACGTCGCCGTAAGTCTGCTTGTCGTCAGTGCTCGATGTGGCATAGTAGCCATTGAGCGACCCCCCGGAGAGGGTGGTATTGGTCGTGGCATAGTATTTCTGAGAATACTTGTTGGTAGAGTTGTCTATGCGGATGCGGGCGGCCACGTTCAGCCAATCGGTGATTTTAAAGGTCAGCCCGGCGTTCATCATATAGCGATACTTGCGGTTAACGCGCTGGTTGCGGTAGTTAATCCAGTAAGGATTCTGTCCCACCATCTCGCTGACAAGGTTGTCCCAGTTCTGAACATAAATCTGGCGCTGCGTATCCCAGTGCTCAAACATTTGCATGTCGCGGTAGTCATTGCCGCGCGGATACAGATAGGCCGTCACCAGCGGGTTGGCATAGACGCCCTGGTTGGTCATGTTGCAGTCGTTCTGGATGATATAGTTTGCGCCGACATCCAGAGTTAGACGATCGTTGAGCATGTTGGTCGTGTTGCGCACTGTGAAGTTATAACGGTCATACTTATTGTTAGGTACAATGCCGCCTGAGTTCAGGGCACTAGCCGAGAAATAAGTCTGGTTTTTCTCCGTTCCGGTCGACATGGTGAAAGCCTCCGTCGTCATCACGCCGGTCTTCAGATAGTCTGTCCTTGGGCTGTAGCCGATATAGTTGGCATCGTTCAGTAGCTTGCCCCAGCTATAGGAGTCGGCACCGCTCGCGCGCAGGCCGCTTCCCGTGCCATACTTATTTTGGAACTCCGGCAGGCGAAAAGCCGTAGACAGTTCTGTGGTCTGCGATACCGTATAGACGGTTTTACCCACGCTGCCCTTCTTTGTCGTGATAACGATGGCACCATTGGAAGCCTTCTCGCCGTACAGAGCGGCAGCGGCAGCACCGGTCAGCACCGACATCGACGCGATGTCCTCAGGGTTCAGGTCGGCAATGGCCTCCGAGGTTCCGTTGGAACCAAATTCAGAATCACCTGAGCTGCCCTGGTTGAGCATCGGCACACCATCAATGACGTAGAGCACGTTGCTTGACTGTCCGATGGAGCGCGTGCCACGCATCACCACCTTCGCAGCGCCTCCGGCACCGCTGGATGAAGCGTTGATATTAACACCAGCCACCTTACCCGTGAGTGAATTGATGAAGTTGGCATCCTTGTTGGCGATGATGTCTTCACCCTGTATCTGTTGTACGTTGTAGCTCAACGCCTTTTGCTCGCGCTTGATACCGAGGGCCGTGACCACCACTTCGTTCAGCTCCTTGGAGTTGGGCACCAAGCTGATGGTCATGTCTGTTTCCTTTGCGGCCACCTCCTTCCTGCCGTACCCCATGTAGGTGACGACAAGCGTGCTGCCTTCAGGAACATTTAAAGAGAAGTTACCGTCTACATCAGTAACCGTTGTGTTTTTGGTACCTTTAACTGACACGGTAGCGCCTATTACAGGCTCTCCGGTTTCGTCCAGTACACGTCCTTTGGCTGTTTTCTCATTTGCATTCTGCTGTAGGCATTTCACTGCGCTAGGGGAAGCTTTTGCGAAAGTTTCCGTCGCCGTATTTAACATGCCGAAACACAATGCTACTGAAAAGACAAGCCGACACAAGTTCGTTTGCTTTTCTAACATAGCAATTACATTAATTAATAAATAAATATATTCAATACGTTCTTTTATGGAGTCTTGTTGTATTTCTGGTACAGGTTTGAGCAAGTTCTTAAACTTGTGATCTTACGAGTAGCACTATATATTTTGGTCACGCAAAGGTAAGTAAATTTTGGAAACCACAAAATTTTTTAAGTATTAATTCAAAAAAACACCACTTGAGACTTATTTTCCATCCTTGTGATCCATGGATTTCGGCATACAGCCATCTTGCAATCCGTTGAAGATACTATCATACAAAGAATTACAGAGAGAATGATTTCTCGCCTTCCAAAATACATCAGAAAACAGACTTACGCCTGAGTTCCAGTCATTGGGAGAGTTGATTATGTACGTTTTTTTACCAAAAAACATACCTTTTCATATTTGCATTCTAGAGTTGAAATCGAGAAAAAACAGAGACGAAAACACCGTCTTTTTCCTCTGGATTTACAAAAGGCAACCTCTTAGAGGGTCAAAGCTTACCTCCGGAAGGCCAAAATGGTAACAAATAGAACATTTTTAGGAAGGTTTAGACCTATAAAGAATTGCCCAAAAAGTCACAAATCTTGATTCATTCTGATTATTAGTAACTTACAAAACGCCTCATAATCCGCGTATTTCGGACCAATGGAAAAGTTTTTCAAAAAGCAGGCCGGGATTTTGAGGTGTTTGTAAAGATTTTTCCGAATCATTTCCTCTTAGTTTTCAAGGCGGGGAACAATTTTTACACTTCTGTAGGCGTTTTTCATGTCGTCGCCAAGTCGGGCGCCGGATACATCCAGTCCTTTATCGGGTGTTTAAAAAATCATTATTTAATGCGATTACATGATAAAGAGTTTTGCCGATTGTGATTTATTTCTTATATTTGCAGAGTAGTAGAAATACAGACCAACCATGCGACATACCAAATACAGCCTGTGGCTGCTGCTTACAGCGCTGACTCTGATTCTCAATGCCTGCAAAAGCGACAGCGATGCCATAAGCGACACGACTGGCATTAACGAGGACGACGACCAGACAACCGCCACCGTCAATGACAGTTATGTTTATCAGCTGCCGGTCATCTTCCATGTCTTCTACAAGAACAAGAACGATACCACGCAGTACATCCCGGCCTCGCTGCTGACGCGCATTCTCAACAATGTGAACGAAATATACCAAGGCAACATCTACGGTGAGAGCGAAAACATCAACGTAAAGTTCCACATGGCCACCACCGACGAGAACAGGCACAAACTATCCACTCCCGGCGTGGAATACATCCCATACACCGGAGCCCTGCCCATCGACTGCGAAACATTCATGAACGACAAGAACAATGTGCAGTATCTGTGGGAGCCCAACGACTACATCAACATCATGCTCTATCCCTTCAAAGCGGGTAGCGACGGCACCGTCACGCTGGGCATCAGTCATATGCCCTACGCGCTGGAAGGCGACACCACGCTGGCGGGACTCACCACGGTACCCCGGTCGAACATCACGAAGCGGAACCTGTCATACCCGTACTGCTCGTCGATCAACAGCCTGTACGTGTACAACGAATCGTCACGCTACTACCAGAGTGACAAGGGCAAAAGCGGATACACCTACAACTCCACAGACATCAACGTCACGATAGCCCATGAGCTGGGACACTATCTGGGCCTTCTCCACCTATTTACCGAGCATAGCACCAGCGGAGGTTTCGAGCCTGCCGACTCCTGCGGCGACACGGACTACTGCAAGGACACGCCCAGTTATAATAAGGTAGAGTATGATAAGTACCTTTCCAACTATATGAAGACTACCTCGTCGGACAAGTTCGACCTCTATGACCTACTGCGACGAAGTAACTGCAACAATCAGAAGTTCTATTCGGACAACATCATGGACTATGCCGTGAGCTTCAACTACAAGATATCAGCCGACCAGAAGAGCCGCATACGCAACGTGCTCTACTCGTGTCCGCTCATCCCCGGGCCGAAGAAGTCGGCCACACGCGCCGCCGCCATAGACGGAATCATGGACTTGCCGGTGCGCACCATCAAATAAAGAAAACAAGTATAAACGTACACGCTATCAACATGCAATACACCATAAAAGGGCCCCACCGTCTGGAGACGACCATTCATCTGGCTGCCTCCAAAAGTATCAGCAACAGGGCTCTCATCATTCATGCCCTGTCAGGGGGAGGCATTGTCCCCGACAACCTTTCCGACTGCGACGACACCAATGTCATCATCAAGGCGCTGGACAAGATGCCCGCCCTCATCAACATCAAGGCCGCGGGCACAGCCATGCGCTTTCTGACGGCTTATCTCTCGGTAACCGCAGGTGAAGCACACACGCTCACCGGCACCGAACGCATGAAGCACCGCCCCATCAAGGAACTCGTCGAAGCCCTGCGCTATCTGGGTGCCGACATCCAATACGAGGGCGAAGAGGGTTATCCCCCACTCCACATCACCGGCAAACCACTCGAAGGTGGACGTCTGGAGATGCCTGGCAACATCAGCTCGCAATACATCTCGGCCCTGCTCATGATAGGCCCCGTACTGAAAAAGGGGCTGGAGCTGAAGCTCACCGATGAGATTGTATCGCGGCCCTACATCGACCTGACCCTGTGGATCATGCAGGAATACGGCGCCAACGCCGAGTGGACCGACGTAGACACCATCACCGTGAAGCCGAAACCCTACCGGCAGCGTCCTTATCTCATAGAGAACGACTGGAGCGCCGCCTCTTACTGGTACGAGATGATGGCCCTGAGCAACGACATGGAATCAAACATACGGCTCACGGGACTCATGGACGGCTCCAAGCAGGGCGACTCGATGGTGCGCTATATTTTCTCATTGCTCGGCGTGAAAACCACTTTCGAAAACAAACAGGAGGGCGTACCCACCACGGTGACGCTCACCCGCCATTCCCGGATACTGCCCCGCCTGGACTACGACTTTGTCAATTCGCCCGATCTGGCCCAGACCGTCGTCGTCTGCTGTGCCGTAATGAATATCCCGTTCAGGTTCACGGGACTTGCCAGTCTCAAGATTAAGGAGACCGACCGTATAGAAGCCTTAAAGACAGAGCTACGGAAGTTGGGGTACGTCATTAGAGACGAGGGCAACGACACGCTCTACTGGGACGGCCAACGCAGCGAAGCCACCCTGCAGCCCATCGACACTTACGAAGACCACCGCATGGCCTTATGCTTCGCCCCGGTAGCCATCCGCATTCCCGGCATCCGCATCAACAATCCCGGCG
>OBMA010001011.1_pt1 | contig 17143 bp, 10 predicted proteins | sample 1539141 | NCBI WGS metagenome assembly OBMA01 (sample SAMEA3991484, study PRJEB22521) | metagenome | biome: anthropogenic terrestrial biome; feature: sewage plant; material: raw primary sludge | place: Sweden | collected 2012-09-26 | reverse complement strand
GACGCCAGTGCGACTCTAATACAACATCACAATTCAAAAGTTTGACCCGTATATCAATATTGATCCGGGTACATTAAATCCCTATGAACATGGTGAATGCTATGTAACAGTTGATGGTCATGAAGCAGATCTTGACCTTGGACATTACGAACGCTTTACCGGTATCCAAACAACTAAAGCCAACAATTTGACTACAGGCCGTATATACAAATCGGTCATAGATAAAGAGCGGCGTGGAGACTATCTAGGAAAGACAATTCAGGTAATACCTCATATAACTGATGAGATCAAACGTAATGTTAAATTGCTAGGTCAAAAATATCACTACGATTTTGTAATAACCGAGATCGGTGGTACAGTCGGTGATATTGAGTCATTACCTTTTCTTGAGAGCATAAGACAGTTGAAATGGGAACTTGGCAAAAATGCGCTATGTGTACATCTTACATATGTACCTTACCTAGCAGCAGCCAAGGAGCTTAAAACAAAGCCGACACAACATTCTGTAAAAGAACTTCAGAGTGTAGGTATCCAGCCGGATATATTGGTTCTAAGGTCAGAGCATCCGCTTAATGACAATATCCGAAGAAAAGTAGCAAACTTCTGTAATGTAGATTTTGAAGCAGTAGTGCAAAGTGTAGACATGCCTACAATTTACGAAGTTCCTATACGCATGCAAGAGCAAGGTCTAGACGGCACTATACTTAAGAAGATGGGTGAATCTGTAGGTGAAACACCAAGTCTTGGTCCATGGCGTCAATTTCTAGAACGCCGTCATAAAGCTAAAGAAGTAGTAAATATAGGTCTTGTCGGTAAATACGATTTGCAAGACGCATATAAGAGTATCCTCGAAAGCCTTTCACAAGCAGGCACTTACAATGATTATAAGGTAAAGGCCACATTCATAAATAGCGAAAAGCTTAATAAAGAAAATGCAGAAGAAAAAATTAAAGACATGGATGGTATCGTAATCTGTCCAGGATTCGGCCAACGTGGAATAGAAGGTAAAATTATTGCAGCACATTACACAAGGGTTCACAATATACCTACATTCGGTATCTGTCTGGGCATGCAAATGATGGTAATCGAATTTGCACGCAATGTACTTGGCTATGAAGATGCCAACAGTACAGAGATGGATGAAAAAACGGAATATAATGTGATAGACATAATGGAAGACCAAAAGAATATCACAAATATGGGCGGAACAATGCGTTTAGGTGCATATGAATGCATTCTTAAACAAGGTTCACGAGTATTTGAAATATACAAGAAAGAACATATCCAGGAGCGTCACAGACATCGTTATGAATTTAACAATGATTACGAGAAAGAGTACGAAAAAGCCGGTATGAATTGTGTGGGTCGGAATCCTGAAAGTGATTTAGTAGAAATTGTTGAAGTTCCGGGACTTAAGTGGTACATCGGTACACAGTTCCATCCCGAATATTCCAGCACTGTTCTTAAACCACATCCTTTATTTGTTGACTTCGTTAAGACAGCCATTGAAAATAAATCGAGCAAAAAATAAATATGAATAAAAATAGCATAATAGGTTTTGCTCTCATTGCAGCATTACTCATAGGTTACAGTTACTTCAACAAACCTTCGAAAGAAGAGCAAACTGTGCAGATGAAACAAGATTCTATCGCACAGGTTGAAAAACAAAAGTCTGAAGAGGCTCTGAAATCTCAAAAACAGACACCGCAATTATCACAAAATGCAAGTGATACGACATTAATGTTCCATAAGGCATATAGCGGACAGAGCAAAAAAATTGTTCTTAAGAATAGGAAATTAGCTCTTACGCTTGATACGCACGGTGGCAACATAGTTGATGCCAAAATATTAAATTTCAAAGACCGTAATGGTAAAAAGGATATTACCATATTCAGTGGTAAAGATCAACAGATGAAATTTATGCTTTCAGGCAAAAACGAGAATGTTGTTACAAGCGACTTATTTTTCACCGTTACCAATAAGACAGATTCAACTGTTACTTTGACAGCTAAAGCTAGTAATGGTGGTTCAATCAATTTCAACTACAAGCTTAATAAAGACTACTTAATTGAGTTTTCTGTATTAGCACAAGGTTTAAGTGGAATGTTTGCTCCAAACTATAACTCTATGGATATAGAGTGGACAGACCATTGCCGCCAACAAGAAAAAGGTTTTACATTTGAAAATCGTTACGCTTCTCTTACATATAAGAAGAAAAATGGAGGTACTGATTATCTGAATGAAGGCAAAGATGTTGTTGATGAGAAAGTTGAAGATGTGTTGGATTGGGTTGCATTCAAAAATCAGTTCTTTAGTGCTGTACTCATTTCCAAGAATGATTTCCAGGCTAACTCTCTTATGACAAGTCTCCCTCAGAAAAAAGGTTCTGGCTATCTTAAGCAATATGGAGCAAAGATAAAGACATTCTTTGACCCTAATGGAAAGACACCTACAGTAATGGAACTATATTTAGGGCCAAATGATTTCAGACTTCTCCAAAAAGTAGAAAAAGAAAGTAAAATAGGTAAGGATCTAGAACTACAACGCCTTGTATATCTTGGATGGCCACTGTTCCGGATAATAAACAGATGGTTTACTCTATATGTTTTCGACTGGCTTACAGGTCTCAATATAAATATGGGTATAGTATTGATACTTATTACATTGCTATTGAAACTAATCACATATCCGCTGGTAAAGAAAAGCTATATGTCTTCAGCTAAAATGCGTGTTTTGAAACCAACACTTGACGAAGCAACAAAGCAGTATAATAAGCCGGAAGACCAGATGCAAAAACAGCAAGCCATGATGGGGCTGTATTCTAAGTATGGTGTAAGTCCACTTAGTGGTTGTCTCCCAATGCTAATACAAATGCCTATATGGATTGCAATGTTCAACTTTGTGCCGAATGCGATACAACTGCGTGGCGAAAGTTTCTTATGGATAAAAGACTTATCAACATTCGACCCTATCATTACATGGAACCATAGTATTTGGCTTATAGGAGATCACCTTAGTTTGACTTGTATACTTTTCTGTGTTGCCAATGTTCTATATTCAGTAATGAGCATGCGTCAACAGAAAGATCAAATGGTTGGTCAACAAGCAGACCAAATGAAAATGATGCAATGGATGATGTATCTTATGCCGGTAATGTTCTTTTTCATGTTCAATGACTATTCATCAGGATTAAATTTCTATTACTTTATATCATTATTCTTCAGTGCTGCAATCATGTGGATACTGAGAAAAACGACAAATGACGAGAAATTATTATCTATACTTCAAGAACGTTATAAGGATAATAAAGGTAATCCAAAGAAAGCAACCGGAATGGCAGCCAGACTTGAGGCGTTACAAAAACAACAAGAAGAAATCAAACGCCGCCGTGAAGACTCATCAAAAAATAAAGGAATATAAACGCGATATTAGAGGCGGGCTTAATTTAGTCCGCCTCTAAAGTTCTAATTGAAGAAAAACAATGAAAAGAACATTATTATTGTCTGCTACATTACTATTAAGTAGCAGTCTTCTAAAGGCACAAACAGAAGTGGAACAAAATCCTATAGTAAAAAACAACATAACACTTAGTAGTGACTTGATGACGCCTGAAGCACTTTGGTCTATGGGTAGAATAGCATCAGTACAAGCATCACCTGACAATAAAAAAATTGTATATCAGGTAGGATACTATAGTGTACCTAAAAACAAAGGGCATCAAGTGATATGCGTAATGGATATCAATGGTAAAAATGCTCACCAAATTACAGTCAGCGCAAAAAGCGAGACAGACCCTGTATGGATAGAATCAGGAAGACGTATTGCATACTTAAGCAGCGAGAGTGGTACTAATCAAGTATGGGCAATGAACCCAGACGGAACAGGGCGCACGCAACTTTCAAAATCAAAAGATGATATTGAAGGTTTTGTTTTTTCGCCTGATGGCAATAGTATAATTCTCATCAAAGAGATTCCTTTTCACGAAAGCATAAAAGAAAATCCTTCTGACTTATCTAAAGCTAGTGGAAGAGTTGTTACAGATCTTATGTATCGCCATTGGGATGAATACGTTGAAAGCATTCCACATCCTTTTCTTGCAAAAGTAAGTGGAAATAACATTAACGATGGTGTCGATATTTTAAAAGACGAACCATTCGAATGTCCGATGAAACCATTTGGAGGCATAGAACAACTAGCATGGAGTCCTGATTCTAAGTCAATAGCATATACTTGCCGTAAAAAGACAGGACGCGATTATGCTATATCTACAGATGCAGACATCTATTTATACAATACAACTACAGGCACAACAAAAAATCTTTGTAAACCTGTAGGATATGTTGAACCGGAAATTGATGCTTGCCATTCAATGAAAGATCAAGCTGTAAACTCTGCTGAAAATCTTAAAAATAATCCAGGCTATGATGTTAACCCAAAATTCTCACCTGACGGCCAATATATATCTTGGCAGAGCATGGCTAGAAATGGATATGAAAGTGATCGTAATAGACTTTGTGTTTATAACCTGGCTTCTGGAAACAAAACTTATGTAACAGAAGCATTTGACTCTAATGTTGATAACTACTGTTGGAATACAGATTCTCGTTCTCTCTATTTTATGGGTTGCTGGCATGCATGTATAAACATATATAAGACGAACCTTCAGGGACAGATAAAACAAATAACCGAAGGATGGAATGATTATGCATCATTGGATATAATAAATAATGGTAAACAACTTCTTACTTTACGTCAGAGCATATCTCAAGCCAACGAAATTTATATCGTTTCTCCAGGCAAAGAAAAGAATGCTAAAGTACAACAGATTTCTTTTGAAAACAAACATATATACGACCAGCTTACAATGGGTAAAGTACAAGAGAGATGGGTCAAGACTACTGATGGAAAAGAGATGCAATGCTGGATAATACTCCCACCTCATTTTGATCCAACAAAGAAGTACCCGACATTGTTGTACTGCGAAGGTGGACCACAAAGTCCTGTAAGTCAGTTCTGGAGTTTCAGATGGAACTTTCAGATTATGGCTGCAAATGGCTATGTGATTGTTGCGCCTAATCGTCGAGGTTTACCAGGATATGGCAGCGCATGGAACGAAGAAGTTAGCGGTGACTGGACAGGACAATGCATGAAAGATTATCTTAGTGCTATTGACGATGCAACTGCCAATCTTCCATTCGTTGATAAAGACAGATTAGGATGCGTTGGCGCAAGTTTTGGAGGATATAGCGTATACTGGCTTGCCGGTCATCATGAGAAAAGATTTAAGTGTTTTATAGCACACGATGGAGCTTTCAATCTAGAATCTATGTATACAGATACTGAAGAAGAATGGTTTAGTAATTGGGAGTATGAACGTGCTTACTGGGACATGAAAGACAGCGAAAGTGCTCAGAAAACATATGCAAATAGTCCTCATTTATTTGTTGATAAATGGGATACGCCAATACTTTGTATTCATGGAGAAAAAGACTACAGAATTTTAGCTAATCAAGGCATGGGAGCTTTCAATGCTGCTCGTATGCGCGGAATACCAGCTGAATTATTGATATTCCCAGATGAGAACCATTGGGTACTTAAACCACAGAATGGAATATTATGGCAACGCACATTCTTCGGATGGCTTGACAAATGGTTGAAAAAATAATAAATAATAAATATGACTGAAAAAATAAGACAAAAGTTGAGTGATTCGGCAGCAATGCGTTGGACTGCACTCGTTATAGTAGCTTTGACCATGATGATGGGCTACTTTCTTACAGATGTTATGTCTCCTCTAGAGAACATGCTTGAGACACAACTCCATTGGACAAGTAGTGAATATGGATTTTTCTCCGGATCATACGGGTACATAAACGTATTTTTGTTGATGCTCTTCTTCGGAGGCATCATATTAGACAAGATGGGAGTAAGATTTACCGGAATAATGGCATCCTCACTAATGGTTTTCGGAGCATTTATAAAGTTTTATGCCATTTCAAATATATCACCGGATGAATCTGTAAAGCTTGCTATTTTAGGATATACAGAAGGAATAAAGATACAAGTATTAGTTGCCTCTTTGGGATTTTCAATATTTGGTGTTGGTTGCGAGATAGCGGGTATTACCGTTTCAAAAATCATTGCTAAATGGTTTAATGGACACGAAATGGCACTTGCCATGGGATTCCAAGTTGCACTAGCACGTCTTGGAACAGCAGGAGCTCTAGCTATAAGTCCCAAAATTGCATCAACATATAATCTTTCAGCACCAATACTTTTTGGCGCAGTATGCTTGGTCATAGGATTATTATCATTCATTATATATTGTGTTCTTGATAAGAAACTAGATGCTTCTATTGAAAAGAACAATACATCAACAGATGAAGAAGAAAGTTTCAAATTCAGTGATCTAGGAGTTATTTTAAAGAATCCAGGTTTCTGGCTAGTAACGTTCCTATGCCTACTATTTTATTCTGGAGTATTCCCTTTCTTGAAATTTGCGACTAAACTAATGATTTACAAATATGGTGTTCCAGAAAATATCGCTGGATTCATTCCTGCAATATTACCTTTTGGAACAATTATACTTACACCTCTTTTTGGCACTCTATACGACAGAATTGGCAAAGGTGCTACACTTATGATTATCGGTAGTATTATGTTAACTGGAGTACATATCTGTTTTGCTTTGCCTATTCTAAATGTTTCATGGTTCGCAATTATACTTATGATATTATTGGGCGTAGCATTTTCGCTTGTACCAAGTGCCATGTGGCCTTCGGTTCCAAAGATTATACCTATGAAACAATTAGGTTCTGCTTATGCTATAATTTTCTATATTCAAAATATTGGACTGTCGTTAGTACCTGTACTTATTGGAAACGTTATTGAAAAGTATTCAAAGCATACATTATCGAATGGAACTCTTGCATACGATTTTACAATTCCAATGGCAATCTTTGCCACATTTGGTGTTGCGGCTGTAATAACAGCAATAGGATTGCATATACTTAATGGCAAAAAACATTATGGACTAGAACAAGCTAATATAAAGAAATAATAAGATATTGAATATCTAAAAAATAGTGTGTATCTTTCATTAATTTAGATACACACTATTTTTTTTAGATAAAGACCTAATGCAATCTAATTAAACTGAAGCACCAATGGTAAATGATCACTATATCCATTATTAAATCGAAACCCTTTAAAAGTACGTTTAGGAATTACTCCACCATATTTTTTATCATCTTCCAAAAGAAAAGAGGCATCGTTTATTTTGCATGAATTGACTTTTTTATATAAATCAGAGCTTAGTAATATCTGGTCTAAACTATTCCATTCTCCTTTATATCTATATGTTGCTAAAGCTCCATTTCGACCTTTAGCCTTGCAAGAAATATTTGTAAGACTTTCATCCGCACAAACCTTAACAACAGCACTGTCTGTAAAATAATCATTAAAATCGCCCGCTACTATTATATTAGCATTGGGACTTATTACTCGTAAGGAATCGATTGCTCGGCAAAGTGTACGAGCCATATGCATACGATGTGGGCGTGATTTTGCTTCTCCGCCTACCCTACTCGGAGCATGAACAACATAAATGTGAAGAGTATCTCCATCACTAACTATTCCTGATGCATATAGAATGTCTCGTGTTGCTCGCATACCTGACATAGGTGGAAGACGAAATGATATATAGTTTATAAGAGAAAATGACATTGGTAAATACGCCAGTGCAACATCAATGCCACGCGCATCTGCAGAATTGGTAACGACATACTCATAACCAGCATTACGCAGCAAAGAACGCTTGGTTAAATCTAACATAACACTGTCATTTTCGATTTCACACAAAGCCATCATATCTGGCAATCTCCAATCTGATAATTCCGTATTTTCTCCACAAGAGATAAGTTCTCTAGATATATTATTAATCTTACGCCAAAATTTATCTTTAGTCCAACTACGTTCTGACTGAGGAAGAAACTCATAATCATTTTTCAGACTATCATGAACACAATCAAAAAGATTTTCACAATTCAACTCAACAAAGGTGAAAAGAGATATTAAAAAAAGACTTATACACATAATGAAAAAGAGGCAGAATTATAATTCTGCCTCATATATTAAATTATTAGCATACCCGTTCAAGGCGCTTCATTAATGCCATCATAACAAAGAACGAAAGCAAACATACTACTATCAAAACGATCCAGACAGACCACAATGGCAAAGACCCCCACAACCATCCGGTAATCTGAACCATCATATTGCCAACGGCAGTTGCAACGAACCATAAACCCATCATTGTTCCTTTCAATTTTGGTGGAGCAACCTTACTTACAAAACTTATTCCCATTGGACTCAATAATAATTCTCCAAATGTAAGCACTAAATATGTACTAATAAGCCAATTAGGAGACACACGACTAAATAACGCACCTGCCTTTAATGCATCTGGTGAAGGTAAGCCTATAGAAGCAAAAGTCATTAGACAATAAGCTATCGCAGCTACAAGCATACCGTATGCTATCTTACGTGGTGCAGACGGCTCGTTCTTTTTTGAAGCCATATAACCAAATATTGCTAAAGAGACAGGTGTCAAAGCCACGACAAATGAAGGATTGAACTGCTGGAATATTTGAGGCAACACTGATATTTTAGAATCAGTAGTTCCCATATTGTATATAATGTATACTAATGGTAATACTATTAATGCGGCTGAAATTAATTTACCTCTTACTGTGCGATTTTGGAATATGCCAAAGGCTCCATAAACCATCAATATAGCTGAAACTAAATTAGTTACATCAAAAGCAAATCGCTCTGATCCAGAAACAGTCTGCTGTGTATAATCACGTGCAAAGAATGTAAGTGTAAGCCCGTTCTGGTGAAAACTCATCCAGAAAAAAATCACAACTGCAAAAACCAAGAAAAGTGCGACAACTCTCTGATGGGTTTCTTCCTTTGATAATTCTTCTTCCTGAACTCCAGCAGCTGCAGCTGTCTTACTATTATAATCAGCATTCTTAAACGAATTGCGAAATAAATAATAAATTGCGAATGACAATATTAAAGAAAAACATGCTATGCTGAATCCTAAATTATATGATAGAGAAAGAGAGTCTATATACCTATGGCAGAAACTTGCTATTACAGAGGGATCATAACTATTAATACCCTGACCGATCATTAACGTATGCAACTGGCTTGTAGCTCCTGCTGTCATACCTGTTGGGCTATCCAGATATTGATGAGCCAACTGTGGTATTGCAGAATTGTATGTAAAACCTCCTTTAGTCATTATCCAATTTGTAACTAATGTTGCAGCCGTTGGCGCAAATAAAGCTCCTATATTGATTGCCATATAGAAGATTGAGAATCCTCCATCACGCTTACCCGAATAACGAGCATTTTCATATAAGTTGCCGACCATAACTTGTAAGTTGCCCTTAAAAAGCCCGGTTCCACATGCAATAAAAAATAGAGCGATAGACATTGCTATAATTCCTAGCATATTTGCAGCGAATGGTACAGCCATAAGTACATATCCAAAAAACATAATGAATATGCCTATTGTTACCATTTTACCATATCCCCACTTATCTGCTGCCATACCACCAAAAAGAGGTGTAAGGTATGCCATCATTAAGAATGAACTATAAAAAGCTCCAGTAGTCTGCTCTGAAAAGCCGAATTTAGCCTGGAGATAAAGTGTAAAAATAGCGAGCATTGTATAATACCCAAATCTCTCGCCTGTATTAGCTAAAGCTAATGCGTATAATCCTTTCGGTTGTCCTTCAAACATAGTATTTTATTTTTTTGTTTTTGTTATATCAAATAAATATGTCATTTTCAATATTATATTGCCCAAATTACTCCTGCTGAAATAATCTCTTTTTGAATTTCCATATATATCACCCAGACCATAATAATATCTACCTTCAAATAATATATGTCCTGCATGTGGTATTGAATATTCAACACCAAGACCTGCTGTAATTCCATAATCTAGCTTATTTGCCACTGACATAGTATCTTGTGCAATAGTCTGATTAGAACGTTCTGTTATATGCTCTTTTGCATATGCAATAGTGAAATTGGTTTTCTCTTTATCGCTAATATATAAACCAAACTGCGGACCTGCCTGAAAAAAGAATTGGAAACCTTTTTCCTCTTTTCCCCATCCGAGACGAGCTAAAATAGGAAGCTGTATATAATTAAGGTCACGAGCATATGTCATAGGTTCTCCTTTGTCATTCAATATGGTAGCATCTTTAGCATCAAGTATCTTCTCTTTCCAACCTATCATGGAATAATTTAATTCAGCCTGTATAGCACATATACTATTAAAATATTTCTCGCATACATAACGGAAGGTGAAACCACCGCTAAAACCGCTATGCATTGATTGAGTTACTTTAGGTGTAAAACTTATGTTGCTTAATACATATCCGGCATTGAACCCAATACTAAGGTCGTTGCGATGCTCCCCTATTTGTGCTGAAGCCGAAAAAGTAGATAAGACAAATAATAAAAAAATGAAGAATCTGCGCATATTTTAATATTTGATGGTTTCTATTGTATGATTGTATTTATAGTGAACAAACATAAAACTTTTGTTCTGTAATCCACCATTTCCAACTCGTGAAAAATGAAGCGGCGTTTGAATTGGAATGTAATAAGAGGATTTAAGATTTCCATCGAAACTTTTACCATATAAATGAAATGCATTAAGAAAATAATATGCATGGTCAAAACCGGCTATTGCAAAACGCGGTAAATAAGATTGCATATCAGAATGAAATTGTTTTATATATTTCTGTTCAAAACTTCGCGTAGAATATGATAATGAATTATAATAGAATGTACTTGGTATATATGTATCAAAACGATAAAAATTATCAAGATTATACTGAGTATACATCAACCACTCCGTATAACCATACATAGAAATAACAATTCCTGGTGTATTAACTAACATTCCATTAAGTTTGGCAAAAGCTACATTCAACTCTGGCGAACGGCTTGTATTTAATATTACAACATTAGGTTTGGTACGACTAAACGCCTTTGCAAACTGTATCTCACTAGATTTTAAATTTGTAATACTATATGAAATACCGTGAGTTTCCAATTGGCGTCTCAATCCCATTGTAAAGATTCCTTTAGTACTAGTTGTATCGTTACAGTCAATAAAGACCGGGTGATAAGCGGAAAAACGATCAAAATACTTTTTAATTGCAGTTTCATTAAGATCATTTGCTGACTGATATATTTGAAATATATCACGATTTCGTAATACTTCTGAACTAGATATAGAAAACGGGATAATCAACTTTATTCCATGACTCATGGCAAAATCAGAAAGAGGCTTTACTTGATTAGAATAGAGAGGACCAAATATTACATCACACTGTGAAGCAGCTTTATCCAGTAATATTATTCGTATATCCGTGTCTGCTGCAACATTCCATGAGTGAATATCTACAGATAAACCACTTTTCTTTAAGCTGTCGCAAGCCATCAATAGCCCGCGGTAATATTCTATCATCCTACGACCATCTCCATCAGCATTATGTAGTGGAAGCATAACTCCAACGCGTATAACGCGCCCCTTAATATCATCAGCATTGTTCTTAGGTATTGTAGAATTAAATTCACCACCTTTTTTTACAATTACTTCTCTTTGATCTTTTGTATATGGTATGCAAATATAAGAACCCTTCTTCAATTCATAACCAGGGACATTCATTTCAGAATTCGCATTTAGAAGTTCTTCAACCGTCAAACCATACTGGTTTGCAATATTGAATAAAGTCTCATGCTTTTTTACTTTATGCATAGCCCTCCATTGAGTTGTAGTCTGTGCTAAACTAGACACACTTAATATGAGTATCAAAAGCATTGAAATATATCTAAAAAATCGTTTCATAATAAATATTTTATTTTTTCGCCTACAAAAGTACAAAAAAAGAGTTGCTAAATCAACATTATTCCGTAATTTTGCACAAATATATCTTATGAAGAGGAAAATAAAAATTATATTTGCATTTTTGAATACTATATTTATAGTAACAAATGCATTTGCAGACAAAATACCGACTATAGCTCCATCTGTATTATATACTTTATGCGATGGAAATAAGTCATATAGTGTAGATACAACAATGTCTGCACCTGTTACAGGTATTTTTTATGCAAATGTATCAAATTTAGGAACTTATGTTCCTAATTATGAATGGCGATTTTATCTTGCTAACAATGAAGATAATCCTTATCTTATTAGATATGAAGAAAATACAGAATACTCATTCTCTAAAACAGGAACTCATTGTATAGTACTATACGCCAAATTCATTTCTAATAATGATACTATTGAATATACAAAAAAATTCTGGGACAAGAACGCTCCATTAAAATTAACTATCAGCGAAAGTAAATTGCAAATGCCAAATGCTTTTTCACCTAATGGTGATGGAATAAATGACATTTATAAAGCAAAAAATGGATACCAGTCACTAACAGAATTTCATGCATCAATATATAACAGATGGGGCCAGAAATTATATGAATGGAATGACCCTGCTAGTGGATGGGATGGAACTTATAAAGGAAAAAATGTAGTTCAAGGTGTATATTATGTTTTAGTAAAAGCTAAAGGAGCAGACGGAATAGTATACAATATAAAGAGAGACGTTAATCTGTTAAGGGGATATACCTCCAATAATACAACATCAGAATAGGTAAAAGGAAAAATGAATTGCGAAGACGGAAAAATTAATGTTTTTGGGGCCAGAGTTCACAATCTAAAAAATGTAGATGTAGAAATACCTAGAAATAGTTTGACAGTAATAACAGGACTTAGTGGTTCTGGAAAATCATCGTTGGCTTTTGATACAATTTATGCAGAAGGCCAAAGAAGATATATTGAAACATTTTCTGCGTATGCACGAAATTTTTTAGGTGGAATGGAGCGCCCTGACGTAGATAAAATTACGGGACTTAGCCCTGTAATAAGTATAGAACAAAAAACAACAAACAAGAACCCTCGTTCGACAGTAGGTACTACTACTGAAATTTATGATTATTTGCGTTTGTTATATGCTCGTGCTGGTACTGCCTATAGTTATGCGACAGGTGAGAAAATGGTTAAGTATACAGAGGAGAAGCTAATTGATATGATAATGCATGACTATGATGAACATAAAATATTAATTTTAGCACCGCTTATAAGAAGCAGGAAAGGCCATTATAGGGAGTTATTTGAAAGTATGCGCCGTAAAGGATACCTTAATATGCGAGTTGACGGCAAATTGCAGGAAATAACACGTGGCATGAAGGTGGACAGGTATAAGAATCACGATATAGAGGTTGTTATAGATAAACTAACTGTAAAAAACAAGGATAACGAGCGACTTAAAAAGAGTGTAAATATAGCACTGAGACAAGGAGACGGTCTACTTATTATTTTAGATAAGGACTCAGGTAATCAGAAATATTACAGCAAGAGACTTATGTGTCCAACTACTGGAATGTCCTATAGTGATCCTGCCCCCAATAATTTTTCATTTAATTCGCCACAAGGTGCATGTTCTAGGTGTAAAGGTCTTGGATACATAAATGAAATTGATTTAAATAAGGTAATTCCTAATAAAAAGGTAAATATCCACGATGGTGCCATAGTACCACTTGGAAAATACAAAAATCAGATGATTTTCTGGCAAATTAATTCAATTCTCGAGAAATATGGATGCGATCTTAAAACACCAGTGAAAGACATACCTGATGATGCCTTAAATGAAATACTTTACGGTACAATTGAAGATGTACGTATAAAAGCAGAACTCGTTCATACATCAAGCGACTACTTCGTAGCATTTGATGGCGTTGTGAAGTATCTTCGTACGGTAATGGATAATGACGATAGTGCAAGCGGACAAAAATGGGCAGATCAGTTCTTGGCGACCTGCAAATGCCCGGAATGTCATGGCCATCGTTTAAATAAAGAAGCTCTTTCTTATAAAATATGGGATAAAAATATATCTGAACTAGCTGAAATGGATATATCAGAGTTGCATGATTGGGCGAATCAAGTAGAAGAGCATCTTGATCCTCAACAGAAAAAGATTGCAACAGAGATTCTCAAAGAAATTCGCAACCGCTTAGTTTTTTTACTAGATGTTGGATTGGATTATCTTGCACTTAACCGGCAATCATCTACCCTATCAGGCGGAGAAAGTCAGCGTATAAGGCTGGCGACTCAGATTGGTTCGCAACTTGTTAATGTATTGTACATTCTAGATGAGCCAAGCATTGGACTACACCAACGAGATAACGAACGACTCATCAACTCACTTAAGGAACTTCGTGACATTGGCAATACAGTGATCGTTGTTGAACATGACAAAGATATGATGCTAAACGCTGACTATATAATTGATATGGGACCTAAAGCAGGTAAATTAGGTGGTGAAGTTGTATACCAGGGAACACCAACGGAGATGCTTAAGGAGAACACAGTAACAAGTCAATATCTTAATGGTAAAAGAAAAATAGAAATACCACAAAAAAGAAGAAAAGGGAATGGCAAGAGTCTTTGGATAAAGGGAGCATGTGGAAACAACTTGAAGAATATTGATGTGGAATTCCCTCTTGGTAAATTGATTTTAGTAACAGGTGTCAGTGGTTCTGGTAAGTCAACTCTTATAAACGAAACTCTACAGCCTATACTCAGCCACCATTTCTATCGTGCTCTAAAAAAGCCAATGCAATATACTTCTATCGAAGGTATAGAAAATATAGACAAAGTTGTAAATGTAGACCAGAGTCCTCTTGGACGTACTCCAAGAAGCAACCCTGCTACATACACTAGTGTATTCAGTGATATACGTTCACTATTCGTTAATCTTCCAGAAGCTAAAATACGTGGTTATAAACCAGGTAGATTATCTTTTAATGTAAAAGGTGGACGATGTGAAGCCTGTTCCGGTAACGGTTATAAAACTATAGAAATGAATTTTTTGCCTGATGTAATGGTTCCTTGTGAAGTATGCCATGGTAAAAGATATAATAGGGAAACACTTGAAGTCAGATACAAGGGAAAAAGCATTGCGGATGTCCTTGACATGACAATTAATCAAGCTGTTGAATTCTTCGAAAATGTTCCAAACATCTTACAAAAAATTAAAACAATACAGGATGTTGGTCTTGGATACATAAGACTAGGACAACCGTCTACAACCCTTAGTGGTGGTGAAAGCCAACGTGTTAAATTGGCTACGGAACTTAGTAAACGTGATACTGGTAAAACAATGTATATACTTGATGAACCGACAACAGGATTGCATTTTGAGGATATAAGAATTCTTATGGATGTTCTTAATAAACTTGTAGATAGAGGAAATACCGTTGTGGTAATTGAACATAATCTAGACGTTATAAAAATGGCAGACTACATTATTGATATTGGCCCTGAAGGTGGACGCAATGGCGGAAAAGTGTTAAGTATAGGAACACCAGAAGAAGTTGCAAAAAGCAAAAAAGGATTTACTCCAAAATTCCTTGCTGAAGAACTGAAATAAATTATGAATAACATATTTACAAAAAGAATAGCTTTTGAGCTGAAAATATCTGAACAAGCTGTTAGCAATACATTACAACTCCTTGAAGAAGGATGTACTATCCCTTTTATAAGTAGATATCGAAAAGAAAGAACTGGCTCTCTTGATGAAGTTCAAGTATCTCAAATAAGCAATTTGAATAATAAATTCAAAGATATTGCGAAAAGAAAAGAGACTATTATAAGAACTATTAATGAGTCTTTAAAAATGACTCCAGAACTAGAGAAACGTATTAATGAATGTTGGGATGTTACAGAATTAGAAGATATATACTTACCGTATAAACCGAAGCGTAGGACCAAAGCACAAATAGCTCATGAACAAGGACTTGAACCCCTAGCAACAATCATAATGATGCAGAGAGAAAAAGATCCTTCAACAATTGCACAAAAATATGTAAAAGGCGATGTAAAAGATGTCGAAATGGCCTTAAAAGGAGCCAATGATATCATTGCTGAAAACATTAGCGAAAACGAAATAGCAAGACAGCAAGTTCGAAATACATTTAGTAGAGAAGCTTTTATTTCTTCCAAGGCTATTAAAACAAAGATGGAATCTAATGAAGCCCAGAAATTTTCTGATTATTTTGATTTTTCAGAACCCCTAAAAAGGTGTTCTTCACATCGACTTCTGGCAATGCGCCTTGGAGAAAAAGAAGGATTCCTACGTGTTAGTATTTCTGTTAACGATGAAGAATGCATTGATAGACTAAAAAGACATTTTGTATATAATAATGGAAAATGCGGCAGCCTTGTATCTGAAGCTATTAATGACTCATACAAACGTCTTTTGAGACCAACTATTGAAACAGAATTTGCTACTGCTAGTAAAGAAAAAGCTGATAATGATGCTATTGGTGTATTTGTTGATAATCTACGCCAATTGCTATTATCACCACCATTGGGTCAAAAACGTGTTATGGGTATAGATCCAGGATTTAGAACAGGATGCAAAATAGTGTGCCTTGACGCTCAAGGAAATTTGCTACATCACGAAGCGGTATACCCACATCCCCCTAAGAATGACATTAAACTTGCATCTAAACAAATAGAACAGATGCTCAATAAATACGAAATAGATGCAATTGCTATAGGCAATGGAACTGCGAGTCGAGAGACAAAGGAATTTATAGAGACTTTACATACAACAAAGAAAATTGACGCTTTTGTCGTTAGTGAAGATGGTGCATCAATTTATTCCGCATCTAAGACAGCGCGGGATGAATTTCCAAATGAAGATATTACCGTAAGAGGAGCTGTAAGCATTGGAAGAAGACTGATGGATCCACTTGCCGAACTAGTTAAAATTGATCCTAAAAGTATTGGTATTGGACAATACCAGCATGACGTAGACCAAATAAAACTTAAAGAAAGTCTGGACCAGACTGTTATAAGTTGTGTTAACTCTGTTGGTGTAAACTTAAATACAGCCAGTTCGCACTTATTAATGTATGTCAGCGGATTAGGTCAAACTCTAGCTAAAAATAGATCGGAAGAGCACACGTCTGAACTCCA
>OBMA010001007.1_pt1 | contig 17182 bp, 9 predicted proteins | sample 1539141 | NCBI WGS metagenome assembly OBMA01 (sample SAMEA3991484, study PRJEB22521) | metagenome | biome: anthropogenic terrestrial biome; feature: sewage plant; material: raw primary sludge | place: Sweden | collected 2012-09-26 | reverse complement strand
GTGGGTTACAATGGATCGGAAAATTTTGCTCAAGGAAGAAGGTATGGACTTTTCCCTGCATTTTCGGTTGGTTGGATTTTGACTGAAGAAAAATTCATGAAAGATCAGGACATCGTAAATTACTTAAAAATAAGGGGATCTTATGGTGTCGTAGGAAATGACAGGCTATATAACAGCAGTGGTACTCTTCAACGCTTTTTGTATCTGCCGGATGCTTATGTGATTGGTGGCGACGGATATAATTTTGGAACCAATGTGAGTAGCAATCAAAGTGGAGCGTATGAAGGAAAAATGAATAATCCGCTGGTTACCTGGGAAAAAGAATATAAACAAGACTATGGAGTAGATGCAAGTTTTCTTCAAGACCGACTGAAATTCACCTTCGATTATTTCTTTCATCGACGGAATGATATTTTGATCAATATGAATTCTATCCCGAGTTATTTGGGTATGACTCCTCCTCCTTTAAATAAAGGTAAAATGGAAAACTCCGGTTTTGAGGTATCTTTAAAATGGGATGAAAAAATCGGATCCAATTTTAATTATTGGTTAAATGGGAATCTTTCGTTCGCGCGGAATAAGATTATAGAACAAGATGAAGTCCGTCCGAATGAAGATTATTTGTGGAGAACAGGACATCCTACAGGGCAACCTTTTGTAAGAACATTCTGGGGCTTTTACGACGAAAACGCCAATGAAAAATACAAAGCACAATATGGAACAGATATAGCTGAACATGCCGGAGGATTGAAACCTGGCGATTGTGTGTATGTGGATTTGAATGGCGATGGTGTGATTAATGCCGACGATGTGTCTGCTCAGGGTTATTCGAATAATCCGGAATATATTGCAGGTTTATCCATGGGATTCAGTTATAAAGGTTTTGATTTCAGTATGTTATTCAATGCGGCTACCAATACATCCCGTTTGTTGGAAGAAACTTTCAGAGACCCGATGGGCGATACCAACACCAAAGGATTATTGTTATCGCAATATGAAAACCGATGGACTCCCGAAACTGCAGCCACAGCCACTTTGCCTCGCGCATCAATAACTGCAAAATCGAATAATACTGCCGCTTCTACTCTTTTCCTGGTGGATGCCAGTTATATCCGGTTAAAAAATATTGAAGTTGGCTATAATTTTAAGTTGCCATTTATGAAGAGTGCAAAAATTTCTACTTTGCGATTGTATGCAAATGGATATAATTTATTCACAATCGATAAATTGAAAATTGCTGATCCTGAATCAAGAACAAGTTCAAGGCCTGCTTATCCTTTGACAAGAGTATTTAACATGGGATTAAAAGTCGGGTTCTAACCATCTAAATATAGAATGAATATGAAAATTAAAAAATTAATAATATCATTAGTTGTCACAGTTACTTGCTTGTCTTCCTGTGTAGATGATTTCAAAATAGGTGACAACTTTTTGGACAAAGATCCCGGTGTAGATGTTACATCCGATACAATATTTGGGAAAGCCGAATATGCCCGTCGTTTCTTATGGAATACGTACAGCAATTTATATTATGCTTTACCCAGTTACTGGAATGATGTTGATGGGAAGATGAATATGGGTATGTTTGAAACCCTTTCGGACTGTTGGCAAAGCCACTTAAGCTGGGATGGCGTAAATAGTATGTATTATTCTGGCTCATACAGTGCCGGTCTTGAAAATACAGATGCGCATACGCGTTTTAGTTATACCAAAGAAGAAACTTGGCAAGCTGTTCGCAAATCGTGGATATTTATCGAAAATGTGGATAAAGTGCCTGACATGTCGACTGAAGAAAAAGAAAGACTGAAAGGGGAAGCAAAAGTCATTATTGCCAGCAGGTATTTTGATATGTTCCGCCATTTTGGCGGCCTTCCGATTGCAGACCACGCGTGGACAGCGAACGAATCATATCAAAATCCCAGAGCCACAGTTCAGGAAACTTTGGATTTTATGATCAGGATGTTGGACGAAGCTGCACAAACCTTACCCTGGGCATTGGATGAAGCTGAAATTTCAAACTGGGATGGACGTTTTACCAAAGCTGCTGCTAAGGGCTTGAAATGTAAAATTTTATTATTCGCTGCCAGTCCGTTGTTCAACGATAATGTGCCTTATTGCACTGACGAACCGCAAACTTCCGTCGAAAATCATCAGGTATGGTTTGGTAGTTATAAACCCGAATTATGGACACAGTGTGTAACTGCCTGTGAAGATTTCTTTACAGAGATGAATGCAAAAGGACGTTACGGACTTCTGCAACCTGCAGCAAATAATGGGAAAAACGTAACTGAATATGATAATGTGTATCGTACGGCATTTCGTGATGCCTATTCGTTAAGAGGTTCAGGTGGACCTAATCCCGAAATGTTGATTTCCACCAGAATCCGGTTTAAAACAGGCAACAGTGATTGGGATTATTATTTTCCTCAATCGTGCCAATACGGAGCCTTCACCCCGACCCAGGAGTATGTTGATATGTTCCCGATGAGTGATGGAACTCCATTTAATTGGACTAATGCCGATCAGGTAAAGAAGATTCATTCGGATCGTGACCCTCGTTTGTATGAAACAGTTTTAGTAAACAGTGCAGAATACCAAGGTCGACAAGTTGAATTATGGGTTGGTGGGCGTGAAGCCCAACAAAGTTCGGCAAGTGAAGAAGGCCAATATGCCACCGGATATACCAATTACAAGTTTATACTTGATTTTGAAAAGAATAAAGCAAAACCGACCTTGTGGCCATATTTAAGGGTTTCGGAAATATACTTAATATATGCCGAAGCTTTAACAATGGTAGGAAGGTACAATGATGCTATTGCACAAGTGAATGCTGTTCGTGCACGTGTAGGTCTCAAAGGATTGGCCGAAGCTAATCCGGGTCTTAACTTGCAGGATAAAACTGTGTTGAAAAACGAGATTTTACGTGAACGGGCTTGCGAACTCGGTTTGGAGGATGTGCGTTTCTTTGACCTGATCAGAAATAAAATGGATGCTAATTTTACAACACCCTTGCATGGATTAGTAACCAGACGTGCTGATGGTCAGGAAATATCTTGGTCGGATAAACCGGCTGCCACCAGAGGACCACGTCCTACTGAATTCACGTATACCAAGTTTCAATTACAGAAACCAATGCCTCGTTATTTCTGGACAGCCGGGACTTTTAATCCGAAATGGTATTTGTCGGCTTTGCCACCTGCTGAAGTGAATAAAGATTATGGTCTTACACAAAATCCTGGATGGTAACTTTCAGTAATTTAAAGGAATTATTTATTTTAATAGTATTGTAATATATGAAAAATAAAATATTAGCATTAGCTCTGCTTTGCCTTACGAGCATTGGAAGTTTTGCTCAATCTAACGATGTTACCGGAAAAGTAGTAGACAGATGGGGAAAACCGATATCGGGTGCATTAATATCCATAGTCGATAATCCGGTTATTAAAGTATCGACCGATAAGAATGGCAATTTTAAAATAGCTGCTATTCCCGGGAATAAATTGACAATTCAAACTCCTGCTTTTGAGAGTAAAACGGCGGATGTGGTGGATAAGAATATTAAGGTAGTTATGGATTATACTTCTCAGCCGGTTCATCTCGGTTTTGGTATTAATCAAACTATTGGAGAGTCCACAGCCTCAATATCGAGTGTCGGTTCGGAACAATTGATGAAAAGCTCTGCCTTGAGTTTAAGTAATTCATTATTTGGGAATGTATTAGGATTAACGGCCTTGCAAAATGGCGGTACCGTATGGGAAAACTATGCCGATTTCTCCATCAGGGGATTAAAGTCTTTATCAAGTAACGGTGTTTTGGTTTTGGTGGATGGTTTTGAACGCTCCATTGGAACATTAACCCGTGAAGAAGTTGAATCCGTTTCAATTCTGAAAGATGCTGCTGCTGTGGCATTGTATGGGTACAGGGGAATAAATGGCGTGATTTCCGTCAAAACAAAACGCGGAAAATATAATACGATGGAGATTGATGTAAATTATGATCATGCATTTACTTCGCCGGTACGTCTTCCCGAGTTTGCCAATAGTTATACGTATGCCAATGCGTTGAACGAAGCTTTAACAAACGATGGTAAATCTCCTAAGTATAACACTTACGAACTGCATGAATTCCAAAGCGGAACAGCTCCATCATTTTATCCGAACGTAGATTGGGTGAACGAAACGTTGAAGGATAAAGGAGCTTCCAATATCTACAATGTAAGTATTCGTGGCGGTGGAATGAGAATGAGATATTATACCATGTTGAATCTGGAAGATAACAGCGGTTTTCTGAAAAATACCGAAATGAATGAAGGTTATTCCACTCAACTGAAGTATTCCAAAGCAAATATCCGTACAAACTTAGATATTGATTTGAGTCCTACCACGAAGGCTGAGGTTAATTTGCTGGGTATAATTGCCGAGCATAACAGACCTGGACGAATTCAGGGAACATTGATGGATAATCTTTATACCTTGCCATCGGCTGCTTATCCGATTAAAACGTATGATGGCATCTGGGGAGGAAGCGAAACCTGGACTACTACCAATCCCGTTGCAGGTGTTCAGAATACCGGTTATGCCAAATCACATGCCCGCTCGTTGTTTGCCGATTTGAAATTGACGCAAAAGCTTGATTTTATTACAAAAGGGCTTAGTGGGGCAATTCGTTTCGGGTATGATAACTATGCTGAATTCTGGGAAACAAAAGACAGGAGTTACGTGTATGCCAGCGATCGTCTGACTTTTATTAATAATATCGCTATCGATACTATCCGGACGAAAGCCGGTGAAGTGAAAGATTTGACATTTTCTCGTTCTCTCGGATCACAAAGCCGTCACTTTAATTTTGTAGGCAATATAGATTATGAAAAACGATTCACAAACAGTAAATTGTTTACTTCGTTAATTTATTCGCAGGAAAATATCGTGAATAATGGTCAACACAGTACATATAACCGACAGAATTTTTCAGGATATGCTCATTATATTTTGAAAGATCGTTATATCACTGATTTGGCTTTGGTTGTTGCCGGATCCAATCGTCTGGCTGCTAATCATAAATATGGTTTTTCGCCTACTTTGTCTGCTGCATGGGTGGTTTCAAACGAATCTTTCATGAAAGATGTCAAATTCATCAACTTTTTAAAGGTAAGAGCATCAGCCGGTATGATCAATACCGACTATATTCCTACAGTTAATATCTGGGAACAAAGTTTTGATTCTGGAAACAGTTATCCGTTTACCGATGGGTTTACCTCTTACAGCGGAACACGGGAAGGACGTTTACCTACAAAAGAACATAAACTGGAACGAGCATTTAAATATAATGCGGGAGTTGATGCTGTAATGTTTAAAGGTCTTACCCTGGCAGCCGATGTTTATATTGAACGGCGTAACAACATTTATGTGTCGGAAGGAGGACGTAATTCTGCTGTTTTAGGAGCAACTTCAGCTTATGTGAATGCAGGAATTGTGGATAGCCGCGGACTGGAACTTGGTTTGGATTATGAAAAAACAATGGAAGATATGACTTTCTTCGTTGGTGGAAAATATACTTTATCAAAGAATAAGATTATTGAACAACTGGAATCTCCCCGTGCTTATGACTACCTGAAAAGTACCGGCCAACCGGTAAATCAATTATTCGGGTTACAAGCCATCGGATTCTTTGTTGATCAGGAAGAAATAAATAACAGCCCTGTTCAACAGTTTTCAGTGGTAAAACCCGGCGACATCAAGTATAAAGACCAAAATGGCGATGGATTTATCAACGATTTTGATAATGTGCCGATTGGGTACAATACCTCGGTTCCCGAAGCGTATTATTCTTTCCAGTTAGGATTTGAATACAAAGGTTTTGGCTTCGATGCCTTGTTCCAGGGCGCCGGAAATTATAGTGCCCTTCTTAATACAAGAAGCGTTTACACACCTTTAGTAAATAACACGACAATTTCAAACCATTATTATGAAAACCGGTGGACTCCTGATAATGTATTTGCAAAATATCCAAGATTAACAACTGAAAGTAACGATAATAATTTTAGAAATAATTCTATTTGGATTGCCGATGCCTCGTTCCTGAAATTAAGGAATTTTGAAGTGTACTATAAGATTCCAACATCTCTTTTAGAAAAACAAAAAATAAAATCTGTCAAAGTTTATGTGAGAGGTATCGATTTATTGTGTTTTGATAAAATAGATGTTTCGGATCCGGAAATAATAGGTGTTTCTTATCCCGCTGCAAAATCTATTAACGTAGGTTTAGCTATCGGATTATAATTATTCAATTATTAAAATTCATTGAATTATGAAAGCAAAAAATATAATTATCAGTTTATGGAGTTTAGCGTTATTATGGAGTTGTACCGATATGATGGACTACAACGAAATAGTGAGCTATGATAAAGAGGACGTTTTTCAAAGTTTTAACCGGACAGGAAATTTTGTTACGGATATTTATGGACGACTGGATTATGATTTCGGGAATTACGGGAATGGCGCCATGCTTGCCTCAGCAACCGACGAGGCCGAATTTGCCTGGTCCATTTCTAATATACATGATTTCTACAACGGTGCATGGAGTCCAATAAATTACATTTCCAACACGTGGTCGAACAGCTACAGTGCTATTCGTGCCTCAAATTTCTATCTGAAGGAATCGGAAGGACGGACTTTTGACCAGTTTAAGAATAATAAAGATTATTACGAAAACATGACCAAGTTCGAACGGTATCAATATGAAGTCCGTTTTCTGAGAGCTTATTTTTATTTCAATCTGGTACGTGAATATGGAGATGTGCCATTGGTAACGACCGTTCTCACCGAAGCAGAGGCAAATTCAGTAACCCGCACACCTGCTAATGACGTAATTAACTTTATTGTGAGCGAGTGTGATGCCATTGTTAATAAATTACCGATAAGTTACAAAACACTGAATCCGGCTGAAACAGGTAGAGTAACAAGAGCAACTGTCTTGGCTCTTAAAGCGAGGACATTGCTTTATGCCGCAAGTCCGCTTTTAAATCCGGGTCAGGATATGGTAAAATGGCAGGCAGCTGCGTTGGCTAATAAAAATGTGTTGGACTCTTGTACATTGTATGGTATTACTTTAGGTAAATACAGTGCGCTTTGGGGAACAGACAATTACAAAGGAAGCGAAATAATTTTTGTCCGCCAGATCGGAGATTTGAATACCTTAGAAAGTAACAATTTCCCGATTGGAGTTGAAGGTGGTAAATCGGGCAATTGTCCTACCCAGACCTTGGTGGATGCTTATCAAATGAAATCGACAGGATTAAATTGGGATGAGTCGGGAAGCGGTTATAATCCGGCAAAACCGTATGATGGAAGAGATCCTCGCTTCGCTTTGACAGTTGCCAAGAATGGTGATACAAGCTGGCCCAATTATAATGTAATGCCTTTGCAAACTTATGAAGGCGGTGCTAATGGAGCTCCAATTTCAGGGGCAACCCCTACGGGTTATTATTTGAAAAAATACTGCGATGCCACTGTTAATCTTCAACCCAACAGTACAAATACAAAACGTCATTCGTGGATTACTTATCGCCTGGGTGAATTTTATTTGAATTATGCCGAAGCTGTTTTTCATGCACTTGGATCGGCCGATGCAACAAATGCTACGTTTACTATGTCGGCGCGCGATGCGGTGAATAAAATCCGTCAACGTTCGGATGTAACGATGCCTAATTTACCAGCAGGACTAAGCAATTCGGATTTTGAGAAAAAATACATGAACGAACGAATGGTGGAACTGGCGTTTGAAGGACATCGTTTCTGGGACGTAAGGAGATGGAAAAAAGGTGAACTCCTGAACAAAGTTACGTTGATGAAACTTACTAAAAATTCAGGAACAGGAGACATAATCTATACCCGCGTGGTAAAAAACAGACTCTGGGACGACAAAATGTATTTTTCACCCATTCCCGATCAGGAAATCAGAAGAAATGGTAACCTTACCCAAAATCAGGGTTGGAATTAATCAAATGTATTCAACAATTTAATAAAACATACAATGATGAAACAGATATTTAAATATACATTAAGTCTTGTAACTGCGGCATTAACTTTGGTTGGTTGCAGTGATTATCAGGCTATTGAGTACCCTGCTGTGGGGACTGATAATCCTTCTTCAATTACTAACGTGGAAACTTCTCCGCTCCCGGGTAAAATTGCATTGAAGTGGGATGTTCCTGCAGACTCGAATTATTATTTTGTAAAAGTGAGTTATTTTGATCATTTAACTCAAAAGAATATTGCTCGTGTGGCCAGTGTTTATAAGGACACGATGGAAATTCCCGGTACACGGGCTAAATTCGGGGAATATGAATTTAAAATTCAAACTTTTAGTCGTGCAAACATAGGTGGTGAAATCGCTACTGTCAGAGGTGTATCGGGTATTGCTCCGGCAATTGTTACTATTACCAAAACCAAAATTCCTCTTACAGCCGGACAATTGAGTACAAATGCCCAAGAACCGACTGAAGGTCCGATTGCAAATTTGATTGATGGAAATGCTGGTACTTTTTTCCACACGCGTTGGAGTTCGCCTCAGATTGATATGCCACAATATATTCAAGTGAATTTGAATGAACCTCATCAAAACTTCCAGTTCTATTATCAGAACAGGAATGGTTCGCAGGTTGGCGCTGAAATTCTTGAAGTACAGATTAGTAATGATGGACAAACTTGGGAAACGTTGACAAAGATTAGTTCGGGCTTGCCATCTGCTTCAAAGGCAGAATATACGTCAGAAATATTCCAGCCGGCGCATTCGTTTACTTATTTCCGGTATAACGTGCTCCAGACTTATGGCAGCAAAAAATATTTCAATATGGCTGAGTTTGCGTTGTATAATGTGGTAATTAATACTTACGATCCTGAATTATAATAGTTTGAAAGCTTGAAATGTAAAATGAGAGACTGGTCGGATAAGCCGGTCTCTCATTACAGAACGTAAATGTTCGGAAAAGATATTCTGACATTAACAAACGAAAAAACAAGCCGATGCAGGTGATTAATCAATCGCTTCAGGATGTTGTTGTGTTTAGTAAATTTATTTAACATCTTGAATGTTGTTGTGTTAGTTGCGACAAAAGTGCCGAATTAAAATTACAGATATTTTTTCGCGTGACTCAAACGAATAATTATCAGATAATTTGCTTTGAGTTTTGATAGATGCGTTCTGTGAAACATAATCAACCAGAAACTTTCCGTAAAGCGGTATTGTATCAAAATTCAGAAAAAGAAATAATTTTCGGTTTAAAAAATATTCTAAAATTTCAATAATTAGGTTTTTATGTTTAAGGTAGAAAAGATGGTTTTGGCTTTGAGTCTGCTGTTGGCATTTTTTATAAATGCCACAGCACAAAGTCAATCAAAAGAAGATGCGTGTTTTCGTCCCGGAGAATTATGGATGGATGATACTGATACGCATGTCAATGCGCATGGTGGTGGAATATTAGTTGCAAACGGACGTTATTATTGGTTCGGCGAGCACAAAAGTGATACGACAAGTTCGGCTATGGTCGGAGTAAGGTGTTATTCTTCTTCCGATTTATATAACTGGAAGAATGAAGGAGTTGCCCTTTCAGTTGTAGATGATAAAAATAGTGATATAACCAGTGGTTGTGTGTTGGAACGCCCTAAAGTGGCCTACAATAAGAAAACGAATAAATATGTTCTTTGGTTCCACCTTGAATTGAAGGGACGCGGTTATAATGCAGCCCGCGTGGGAGTGGCTGTCAGCGACCGGGTGACTGGCCCCTATAAATTTCTTCGTTCGTATCGTCCAAACCCGGGAATTTATCCGTATAATATGAGTGAAGAGCAAAAAAAGATGACTTTGGATATCAAGGATTATCGAAAATCGTGGACGCCCGAATGGTACAAAGCGGTAGCCGATGGTTTGTTTGTTAAACGGGATTTGCAAAGCGGCCAAATGTCGAGGGATATGACCCTATATGTAGATGATGACGAAAAAGCTTACCATATTTATTCCTCGGAAGATAATCTTACCATACAAATTGCAGAGTTGACAGATGATTATCAGGGTCATACCGGTAAATATATCAGGGTTGCTCCCGCCGGGCACAATGAAGCTCCTGCAATTTTAAAAAAAGATGGGGTTTATTGGATGATCACTTCCGGTTGCACAGGCTGGGATCCCAATGCTGCCCGTATGTTCTCTTCACGAAGTATTTGGGGGCCATGGACTCAACATCCAAATCCTTGTGTCGGAAAAGATGCCGATAAGACCTTTTTCTCACAAAGCACTTATATTTTGCCCGTACAAGGCAGAAAGGATGCATTTATCTTTATGGCTGACCGATGGACTCCAAGACATCCATCAAATGCCCGTTATATCTGGCTTCCTATTCAGTTTAAAGACGGAATTCCATTTCTCAAATGGATGGATAAATGGGATCTTTCTATTTTTGAAGAACTAAATACAGATTCAAACCCTGCAATAAAAATCTCTGGATATAATTTGATCTGGAGTGATGAATTCAATTATGAGGGGAAACCCAATTCTGATGTGTGGAGCTACGAAAATGGTTTCGTAAGAAACGAGGAACTTCAATGGTATCAACCTGAAAATGCTGATTGCCATAATGGAGTACTACGCATTTCGGGGAGAAAAGAGCAGATAGTAAATCCTGATTTCACTGCAGGAAGTATGGATTGGAGAAAAAACCGCCCGCAGGCTGCTTATACATCTGCATGTATTAAAACGGAAGGGAAAAAGGAATTTCTTTACGGTCGATTTGAAATCAGAGCAAAAATCCCAACAGCATCCGGAGCATGGCCGGCTATCTGGACATTAGGAAATTCTATGCCATGGCCATCAAATGGTGAAATCGATATCATGGAGTATTATCGGATCAATGGCATTCCACATGTCTTGGCAAATACCGCATGGGGAACAGATATACGTGGAACTGCCAAATGGAATTCTGTAACTGTTCCTTTTTCTAAATTTACCGATGAAGATATTAACTGGGCAGATAAATTTCATATTTGGCGAATGGACTGGGATAAAAACGCAATCCGTTTGTACTTGGATAACAGGTTATTGAACGAAACATTATTAAAAGACACACAAAATGGTTCAATTGGCAATTACAAAAATCCATTTCATCAACCACATTACTTATTGTTAAATTTAGCCATAGGAGGAATAAATGGAGGAACGCCTTCTGAAGAAGCTTTCCCTTTAAGCTACGAAGTTGATTACGTAAGAGTTTATCAAAATAAATAAATTGTAAACCTCAATATCTATGTATTTTAAAACAAATTTTCATTCAAATGATTTATAAACCGAGGAAAAGGAATTCATTTTGGAGTTTGTTTAAAAAATAGCTACCTACTTTTGCGTATCCAACATAAATATAAGAATCAAATCAACAATATCTTGTAGTAATTGAATCCGACCAAATCGGGTGTTTTAAACCAATTGAGTTGTCCAATTATAATATCTATTATCAATGAAGAAAAAAAATATTTTATTTTGTATTGCATTATCTCTTGTTTCACTTGTGTTTGCTCAAGAGAATCCTGTTATTAACGATTGGGAAAATCCCGCCATTTTTCAAATCAATCGTGAACCGGCACGTGCCACATTTCTCCCTTTTGCCGACAAGAACTCTGCTATAGCAGATTTGTATGAAAGCTCACCTTGGTTCTACAGCCTGAATGGAAATTGGAAATTTCAATGGTCGCCAACACCAGACCAACGTCCCAAAAATTTCTACAAAACGAATTTTAATGTTACCAACTGGAAAGAAATTTCGGTTCCTTCGAATTGGGAATTGAATGGCTACGGAATTCCGATTTATACCAATATCACTTATCCACATCCAAAGAATCCTCCGTATATAGATCATTCCGATAATCCGGTTGGGTCATATCGCAGGAACTTCGAACTTCCACTAAACTGGAACAATCGCCGCGTATATCTTCATTTCGAAGGTGGAACTTCAGCTATGTATATTTGGGTAAACGGCGAAAAGGTTGGCTATTCCGAAAATACAAAAAGTCCGGTGGAATTTGATATTACCAACTATGTGAAAACTGGGAAAAATCTGGTTGCAGTGGAAGCTTATCGCTGGAGCGACGGTTCTTATCTGGAGGATCAGGATTTCTGGCGTTTGTCGGGTATCGATCGCAATGTTTATCTTTATAGTACCGAGAATGTGCGCATTGCCGACTTTTTTGCTCGTCCTGATTTAGATGGAGCATATAAAAATGGCTCATTATCGGTTGATGTGACCCTTAATAATTACAATAAATCCGGCGCGACAGGTCAGGTAGAAGCTTTTTTGGTTGATGCTAATGGAAAAGAAGTATTCAGTCAAAACTTGAAGATAATTACTCCTGCAGGAGGGAAAAAAGAAGTTACATTTTCCAAAAATGTTTCTTCACCAAATTTATGGAGCAATGAATCACCTTATCTCTATTCGTTGGTATTGACACTCAAAGACGAAAATGGAAAATCTATCGAAACGGTGGCTACAAAAATCGGGTTTCGCAAAGTGGAACTCAAAAACGGTCAACTGTTGGTAAATGGGAAACGAATTATGGTTCATGGAGTGAACATTCACGAACATAACCCCGTAACGGGGCATTATCAGGACGTTGCCACCATGATGAAAGACATCCGTGTGATGAAACAACATAACATTAATGCTGTTCGTTGCAGCCACTACCCAAATAATATCAATTGGGTAAAGTTGTGTGACCAATTTGGACTTTATTTGGTAGATGAAGCCAATATTGAAACGCACGGAATGGGAGCAGAATGGCAAGATAGATTCGATAAATCTAAACATCCGGCTTATCTCCCTGAATGGAATGCAGCTCACATGGATCGTACCGTGAGTTTGGTTGAACGCGATAAAAATCATGCTTCGGTTATACTTTGGTCGTTAGGAAACGAGTGTGGCAACGGCCCTATCTTCCACGAAACATACAAATGGATCAAAGAACGAGACAAAACCCGTCTGGTTCAATTTGAGCAAGCTGGTGAACTCGAAAATACTGATGTCGTTTGTCCAATGTATCCGGGCATAAAAGATATGAAGGAATATGCTGCACGAGAAAAAGTAAACCGTCCATATATTATGTGTGAATATTCTCATGCTATGGGCAACAGCTCAGGTAATTTCAAAGAATATTGGGACATTATTCGCAGCAGTAAAAATATGCAGGGCGGTTTTATTTGGGACTGGGTAGATCAGGGATTCCAAATGACCGACGAAGCTGGCCGCAGCTATTGGAGTTATGGAGGCGATATGGGAAGTCAAAATTATACAAATGATGAAAATTTCTGTCACAACGGATTGGTTTTGCCCGACCGTACACCTAAACCAGGCTTGTTGGAAGTAAAAAAATTCTATCAGGATATTAACTTCAAAGCAGTTCAGCCGGAAAAAGGGTTAATAACTGTTGCCAATGGATTGCATTACACCAACTTGAAGAACTATACATTTGCTTATGAGGTATTGAAGAACGGAGTAGTGATGAAGTCTGGAGCATTCGATGTAAACCTTGCTCCTGAATCGGAAAAGCAAGTTCAACTGGCTATGCCAGAGATGCCTTTAGCCGATGGCGTTGAATATCTGCTGAACGTATATGCATATACCCGTTTCGGAACTGAAGTCATTCCACAAGGTCACGAAGTGGCTCGCGAACAATTCAAATTAGGCGAAGGTAAATACTTTACAAAAGCTTCTTTGATGTCAGGATCTGTAAAAGTAACCGACGATCATGGACGAATTAGTTTGGAAGCAGGTAATGTTTCTGCAACAATCATTAAATCGTCCGGTTTATTGGGGGGGTATAGAGCCGACAATCAGCGCTACTTTAAGGCAAGTCCAACACCAAACTTCTGGCGTGCCCCAACCGATAACGACTTTGGAAATGGAATGGGAAGCAAAAGCAATATCTGGCGTATGGCAGGCAAAAATACATCGGTGAAAAATATAACGGTGAAAGAAGAAAATGGAAAAGCAATTGTTACTGCAGATATTTATCTTAAAGATGTGGCATCGGACTATCAAATTATTTACACGATGATAGGCAATGGAATATTAACGATAAACGTAAAATACAAAGCAGGCGCTAACGAATTGCCCGAAATGCCACGATTTGGTATGATAATGAGTATGGATGAAGAATTCGAAAATTTTACATACTACGGTCGTGGCCCATGGGAAAACTATGCTGATCGCAACCATGCTTCTCAATTGGGAATTTACAATAGCAAAGTTTCCGATCAATATGTACCTTATACCCGTCCACAGGAAAATGGTTATAAAACAGATTTGCGTTGGCTTACACTGACAAATAACGAAGGTAAAGGAATCTGTATAGAAGGGCTACAACCTATCTGCGCAAGTGCACTAAATAACTTGCCGGAAGACTTTGATCCGGGATTAACGAAAAAATACCGTCATACGAGTGATATTACACCACGCAGTGAAGTTATACTCTGTGTTGACCTTGCCCAACGTGGTGTAGGTGGTGACAATAGCTGGGGAGCATATCCACATGACAAATATTTGTTGAATGAGAAAGAATATAATTATGGTTTTGTGATTAAACCATTAAAATAAACCTCATTAAACACAATTTAAATACGGTTTTCGCCATGTTAATTATTGAGAATTAAAGAAATAATATGGATACTGAATCACAACAAATCTTGACTTACAAAAACAAAGTTGCTATTATTGCATTACTTTATTGTTAATTGTTTTATTAGTTGGTTCGTTTCGGGCATATAATATGAACAAATTGTCGCTAAAAAAACATGAATCCAATCAGTTTACCTCAATAAACTAATTGTGATGAAAATTTAAAGATTTTTGCTCTGAATTTTAATGGTTTGTAGTTTTCCGGTTTTTTCAGAAACTGAAATATAATGGTAAAGAAAACTGAAAATTTTAACTTCAGAAAAATTCGTGAAGCCGTGAATTTTATTTCTGCTACCAATTCTAAATTGGAAACCTGTATCGTAAACATAGTTTTCAACCATGAAACGATACTATATTAATTTTTTAAAAGTATTCATCAAATACTTGGATATTAACAGTCAAATATATAAGATTATTTTTTATGAATTTACATGAATTAAAATTGGCTTTTGAGGAAACTTATGGCAAAACAACCGAAGCAGTGTATTTTGCTCCGGGGCGGGTAAACTTAATTGGTGAGCACACTGATTATAATGGAGGGTCAGTATTCCCCTGTGCTTTGAGTTTTGGTACCTATTTATTAATGGCAGAAAATAACAAATCAGTAATAAACTTTAAGTCCTTGAATCAGCCTGAAACGCTTACTCTTGGCTTCGATCAATTGACAACTCCGCTCGACAATTCATGGGTAAACTACCCCCTTGGAGTTATTGCTCAATTCCTGAAACGTGGTATCGCTATCACACAAGGTTACGATTTGCTTATTTGGGGTAATGTGCCTAACGGAGCCGGACTTTCATCTTCGGCTGCATTAGAAGTTGTAACTGCTTATGCTTTCAACGATCAGTTAGGAACCGGTTTTAATCGTACCGTGCTTGCTCAAATTGGCCAGAAATCAGAACACGAATTCGCGTTGGTTAACTGCGGTATCATGGATCAGTTTGCTTCGGCTAACGGTGCCAAAGATCATGCTATCCATTTGAATTGCGATTCGTTGGAATTCGAACTCGTTCCTGTGAAACTCGAAGGGGTAAAAATTCTTATCTCCAATACACACAGCCCACACAAACTGGATTCCGGTGCATATAACCAACGCGTGGCAGAATGCAAAAAAGCTGTTGAACAACTCAATATCGTTCGTCCGTTGAAATACCTGGCTGAACTGACCGAGGCTGAATTCAAATCTATTGAATCTGCCATTACCGATCCTGTTGCTCAAAAACGTGCCCGTCACGTGGTTGGGGAAGTTCAACGTACTTCGGATGCTGTAAGAGCGTTGAAAGCAGGTGATTTGACGTTGTTCGGTAAACTTATGAATGCATCTCACGTTTCATTGCGCGACGACTATGAAGTAACCGGTCCGGAACTGGATTGCATGGCTGAAGAAGCCTGGAAAATTGATGGCGTTATCGGTTCACGTATGACCGGTGGTGGTTTTGGCGGATGTACAGTTTCGTTGGTAAGAGACGAAGATATCGATACTTTCATCAAAGAAGTTGGTGCTGCTTATGAAGCTAAGATTGGTATCAAACCAGAGTTCTATATTGCCGAGATTGGCGATGGGGCATGCAAACTCGCTTAAATACTATTGTTAATGTAAAAAGGTCACGTTCACATATCCCAATTTGTTTTTTAAGGTAAGAAAGAGTGTCTGTTAATTTCAGGCATTCTTTCTTTTTAACTCAACTGATTCCCCATTTCGGACTTAATAGAGATAAAAGACAAAACATTATATCAGTTTTATATTGCCATAATTGTTGACTTCGCTTACAAACCTTTCATTAGTAGGTTTAGATAAAAATGATTAGATTTTGCTGGTCAGTAGTGCCTTTTTAAAGGGATATCATAAAGGGGATTTTTATATATCAAATTTAGTCTCATAGAGAAATTTACAAATTGAAGTCATCTTGGCTTTTTGTTATTGTTGCTTTCAGGTTATCTAACTGTCTGTTAATGTTGTTGTTGGTTTCCGACGTCCTTCCTTTGACTTTTCCTGTCTTTATGTCCCAGAAATCAGGATTTACCTGAAGTTTAGAACTTAATTGTGCAATTTCTCCGTTGATTGTTCTACGGATCATGATAATGGTCTTCCCATTCTTTAGAATAACATTTTTCTTTAAGTAGAAAAGTACTCTGTAAGTTGACTTCATAACATAAAAATTTATGGGTCGAAAAAAAATATTATCTATGAAAGTAGAGCGGACAAATTGCTGCCAATTACTGGAATAGCTAAGACAAATTTGATAGATCATTACCTAATACTTGGAGGGAAAAAAAGGTAATGAATTGGTAACGATTTATTGTCGTTTTAAGGTCTAAAACTGGCTTTTACTGACTTAGAATACAAAAATAAACCATTCCAAATCTATGATTTAGAATGGTTTATTTTTGTATTGTCGCTAATTGGCAATCGTTTTTGTGACCCCGTCGGGATTCTAACCCGAGACCTTCAGAACCGGAATCTGACGT
>OBMA010001006.1_pt1 | contig 17185 bp, 14 predicted proteins | sample 1539141 | NCBI WGS metagenome assembly OBMA01 (sample SAMEA3991484, study PRJEB22521) | metagenome | biome: anthropogenic terrestrial biome; feature: sewage plant; material: raw primary sludge | place: Sweden | collected 2012-09-26 | reverse complement strand
GGGCGTAATGACAATAGGTCAAAGATTCGGGCTGATATCTGTCAGAGGGTATGTAGTCAAAGTTATTTTGCCATTGCTGGCATTGTCGGCATCTTTGATAATGGTGCTATATGCCATGCAAATGATCTATCCGTGCAATGACATTCTTTCATTACTGGTTTCTCTGTTCATATATGTCGTAATGCTATTACTTGCGTTATACTTCTTTGTCAGCGGTTATGAGAGACAATTGATGATGTCGTTGTGGATGTCGATAATATATAAGATACGTAAATGAAAACAGGTTCCGTTCGTTATGTTTTAGGATAAGGATAAAATGGAATATATGTCGGACGGGATTCATGGGGAGTTATCGGGATTTGCATAAAAGGAAGCCAATTCATTAATATGGATATCAGCAAACTGACATTTGATGAATTATGTTATAAGTGGCGCAGTAAAATCCATACCTGGATATATATGCGTGACATTGAGACTCTGGGTGTTGAAGGTTATTTCAGAAGATACGCGTCTTATCGCCATGCTTTGAAGACCGGAGTCCCGGGCAATAAAAGATCCGGTGAGAACTTCCTGACCGCAGTTCCTAATCCCGGCGCGGGTATCGGGCATCAAATGGCAAATTGGATGGCGGGATTTTATTATGCGCGACTGTTCGGGTTGAAATTCGCCCATGTCCCCTTTTCTGATGAGCATCATCCTTTGACTGCCGATCAGTGGGACGGTTTTCTGGGCCTGGGAGATGACGAGATTCAATGCAAAGACTTATCGGAGGAAGGATTTGAAGAAATCGTTTTGCCGTTGTTTGATGGTGATGATAAGGAACAATTAAGGAGAATAAAAGATATTGCAGATTCTTATTCAGACAGGAAGGTGGTGTTTGTGTGTGAGCAGGACCAGTTTATGAAGGATTTGTTTCTCATACAAGACGACTTGCAAAGTAGATTCAGAAAAGCGAAGGCAAGGCAGGATGACAGGCTGCGGTATGATAAGAGGTGTTTTAATATAGCCGTGCATGTACGTCGTGGCGATATCTTGGCTGATCAGAAAAATCCAAATCTGGCGATGCGGTATCTTGCGAATGACTATTATTGCAATGTTATTCGGGAAATGCTGAAGGCTATAAAAACAGACAAAGAAATTCAACTCTATGTCTTCTCACAAGGAGATGCAAGAGATTATCCGGAATTTAATGAATTTGATAACATGCACTGGTGCTTGGATATGGATGCACAGAGTGCGTTTTTACATCTCATGTATGCCGACTTGTTGATAACGAGCAAGAGTTCGTTCTCTTATAAACCGGCGCTATTAAACAATGGTGTGAAGGTTTGTCCACGGCATTTCTGGCATGGTTATCCTGATGCTGATGACTGGATACTTTGTGAAGATGACGGTACGATATCAGAAAATGAAATCCGTAAATTAATGATATGATTCTGACAGCTGTTTCTTTGAAGGTATTGCGAAAATTGCATGAGATATTCTTTGGGCCATACGAATGGCCTGTGATGCCACGGGAAAATGACGCGGATAAGGCTTCGGATGCCATATCTGACTTGCTGGTGTCTGATAAACCTTGTATGATAGCACGGTTTGGAAGTACGGAGCTTGCCTGTCTGACTAATTATCTGAGTATACATTCGCGGAATCATGATGCCTGGGGATATGTTAAGGGGAAAATACCTGATTGGTGGTGGAATAAAAGGATAATGAATCAAATGAAACAATGTGGTGGATTTTTCCCGCCGTCAAAAGAGAACTTGTCAGGGTTTTGTGCGTTGTTGTCAGATGATATAAGATATCTGGACTATCTCGGCAGCTGGGTGCCCGATGAATGTTATATAAGGGATATGATTGAGACTGTTCCCAAAACCAGGTTATTGAATCTGGAACCCTATTGGTCGAAAAATCCGTGGTCCCGGGTGTTGGAAGGCAAGAAGATACTTGTGGTTCATCCCTTTGCGGAGCTAATAGAAAAGCAATATGTGGAAAACAGGACCAGACTGTTTAATGACTCCCGTGTGCTGCCTTTGTTTGAATTGCAAACGTTGAAAGCTGTTCAGAGTATTGGTGGCGTGGATAATGGTTTCACGGATTGGTTTGAGGCTTTGCAGTGGATGGAGGATGAAATAGACAAAAGAGATTATGATATCTGTCTGATAGGATGTGGCGCTTACGGTTTCGCTCTTGCTGCCCATGTCAAGCGACAAGGGAAAAAAGCTGTGCATCTGGGGGGCGCATTGCAACTTCTTTTCGGAATAAGGGGCAAGCGGTGGGATAATCCGGACTATGGGTCCCGGGAGTTTGGCAAGAGAAACTCTTATAATGACTTGTTCAATGACTATTGGGTATATCCGGATAAGCAGGATCGGCCCGAAGGCGCAAAGAATGTGGAAAACGGATGCTATTGGTAATTGCTACTAAGGTTAATGCAACGCGCGGATAAATATTATTATTTACCATTTCTTATTTTATTGATTACTTTTATTTCTGTTAATCAATGGAGTAAGTATCCGATAGGAAATACTTTTGCATGCTGGTTGATTTATATATCGGCAGTCATCAGCATGATAAAAATCGCGTCAAAGTATTGTGACAAAAGTTGTGTGGTAAATTACGCAGTCGTATTGATATATTTTTCATGGTTCGCTTTCGAATTTATTAAGGGATGTTTTGTCGCGGACGGATATTGGGAGTGGAAGCAGTTGGTAAGCGATACAATTTGTCTTTTGACACCCCTGGCACTGTTTGCCTTTTATGAGCCCCGGGTGTTGCAAAAGACATTGAGACTGTGGTTCGTGTGGGCATTATTAGCTTATGTCGTCTTTTTCTATTGGGTAGTGGGAATCACTCAATTCTACATGGGACCGGTATATCTGATCGGCTGTTTTATTCCTTTGTTGCCGAATAAGTGGAAGATAATAGTGGGGTTCTTAATCTTACTGCTTCTTTCAGAGAATTACGTAGAAAACAGGAGCCAGTTTATAAAGGCGTTTGTGGCAATTGTTGTTTCTTTGGCTTGCATCTTTCATAGATATATTTATGGATTTGTTCTTAAAACAATACATTGGACGTTATATGTAATCCCAGTAGTGCTGCTGGTGTCGGGTATAACAGGTACATACAACATATTTGAAGAAACCAGTGCGAAATATGAGGGAAGATATGTTGTGAAATCGATGGATGAGGATCAGGCGGGAGATGTGGACATGTCTGCCGATACGCGTACTGTAATTTATACCGAAGTCATTTCATCAGCGATATTTAATAAATACGTATGGTTGGGGAGGACACCTGCCAGAGGGAACGATTCCGCGTTTTATGGTGAGGCAAATGCCAAACTGAATGGTAAGTATGAGCGTCCCGGAAATGAATTGTGTTTTCCAAATGTTTTCACATGGTTAGGGATTGTTGGCATGATCTTGTATATTCTCATTTATCTTAAAGCTTCGTATATGGCTGTTTATCACTCCCGGAATATATATATCCGATTGCTCGGTTTGTGTGTGGCTTTCCATTTCTTATATGGATGGGTTGAGGACGTGACAGATTTTAATATATTGAATTTATCTCTCTGGATGATGATTGCAATGTGCTATTCGGATCGGTTCCGTCTTATGACGGATGTGGATTTCAAGAGTTGGGTTAAGGGCGTTTTTGTTAATTATTGATGTTTGTCATGCGTATACTTTGGCTTTGCAATTCGGTTTTTACAAATGAGAAACAAAAGACAACAGGCAGTTGGCTTCAGCCGTTAGCGGAATCTTTGCAAAATAGTGGAAGGTGTGAGATATTTAATGTGACTCTTGGCACAAATACCGATATTGCAGAGAATGAGTGTAATGGGATTAAGCAGTGGATATTGCCGGATGCAAAATCGTCTCATTATGGTCAGGTCCCGTCAAAAAAGAATTGCAGGGATGTTGCAGAGATAGAAAGGGAAATAAATCCTGATATCGTGCACGTTTGGGGCACGGAGAGTATATGGGCATATATTTATAAGTCTGGTTACATATCTTGTCCCAATACAATCATAGACATACAAGGGCTGCTGTCTGAGTGTTATCGATCATATTATGGCGGACTCTCTTTCGCTGAAAGAATAAAAAGCGTGCATTTGAAGGAGATTATCATGCCATGGCGAATGTTGTATATTAAGAAAAGGATATTCAAGGAAAGAGGCAAGGTGGAATTGTCTTGCTTAAAGAAATTCAACAATACCTCTGTGCAGTCCGGATGGGTTGAAAATCATATTCGGTTGATTAATCCTGATGCCAGGATCCATAAGACAAAAATACGCTTGAGAAATGCCTTTTATGAGGCGGCTCCTTGGAGTTATAAGGCCCCCGGCGGGTCTCCAATGATCTTCTCTTTTTGTTCGGCTGCTGTTTCATATAAGGGCATTCATGTGTTGCTGAAAGCATTGTGTGTGTTGAAACGCAAGTATCCTGATATCCGGTTGTGTTTAGGCGGACTGATGGATGTGGGCGTAAGATTGCTTGATGGTTATTCTATATTCTTGCATGATTTGATAAAAGAAAATGGCTTGCAGGACAATGTCACTTATCTGGGGCCATTGTCGGATGTCGGGATTATAGAGCAACTTCAAAAATGTAATGTGTGTGTCATTCCTTCCTTTATAGAGTCCTATTGCCTCGTTTTGGCTGAATCGATGATCATTGGTGTACCTACTGTGACTTCCTATACCGGAGCAATGCCGGAATTTGCCGATAACGGGAAGGAAACGATGTTTTATAATCCTGTGGATTATGTTTCTTGTGCTGCATTTGTGGATGAGCTGATTCGGAATCAGTCATTGGCGGAAGCCATATCAAGAAATGCCCGTGAAAGGCGATTGGCCGAAAACCACCCTGATGATGTGGTGAATAGACAACTCGGTATTTATCATTCGATATTATATTGAAATGCATATTGTATGAAATTTGTAGCCGTATTGTTGACTGTTCATGATAGAAAGGAAAAGACATTAGAGTGTCTTAAGCAAGTATGTGTCCAGCAGTTACCAGATGGATATGCCGTTGATATATTCCTTACGGACGACGGTTGCACAGACGGCACATCAGAAGCGGTGGCGCGAGAATATCCTCAAGTGAATATCATTCATGGCGATGGAACATTGTTTTGGAATCGCGGGATGGCAAAGGCTTGGACTGCCGCGGTTTCAAGAAAAGACTATGATTTCTATCTGTGGTTGAATGACGATACCCGCATCTATAGTGACGCATTTGCGAATTTAATAACGACATCATCGTTATACAATGATAAGAATATTGTTGTGGGGTCTGCGTGCGCAACAGACAACTGTAACGGTATCACATATGGGGGGTACTCAAAAAACAAATTGGTAGTTCCACAAGACAAGCCACAGAGGTGTGATTACTTTAATGGGAATATAGTGTTGTTTCCCAAATATGTATATGATATAGTAGGGATGAATGATTCTTCCTTCAGTCATGCGTTAGGTGATTTCGACTATGGCTTGCGTGCTGGTCAACTGAATGTCAAGTCGGTTGTCGCCCCCGGTATAATGGGTGTGTGTGATCGACACGGATCGTTGCCTGTGTGGCGTGATTCCGAGCGTTCGGTGTTCGAACGTTGGAAAGCGTTCAGAACACCGTTAGGACAAAATCCGGAAGAGTTTTTTGTTTTTGAGAACAGACATCATGGAATGTTTTCCGCAGTCTTCCATTATGTCACAAATCATGTCAGGGTCTTTTTCCCGTGGCTATGGAAAAACAATGATTTTTGAATGATAATATTGTGCTAAGATGATTTCTGTTATCATACCTTTATATAATAAAGAAAGTGTCATTGAAAAAACTATTGAGTCTGTACTGTGCCAGTCATATACGGATTTCGAAGTGGTGATCGTCGATGACGGTTCTACGGACAGGTCATGCGACGTGATAGGAGGTTTTAGTGATGACAGATTGACGTTATACCATAAAACAAATGGTGGCGTGTCAAGTGCCAGAAATGCAGGAATAGAAAAGGCCAATGGCGAGTGGCTGTATTTTCTGGATGCTGATGACGTGATAGAAAGAGACGCTTTGACGACACTTTGTCTCTGCCATTCCCGATATCCTGACGCGTCTGTATGTTCAATGAATTACCACTTATGCAAGAAAGGGAAAGTGTCAGATGCTTTTGTCGGAGGAAAAGATGGCTATATGGAAGATCCGTTTAAACAAATGTGGCAAAAGAAATGGGGACTTAGGATGGGAAGCTTTATCGTGAAGCGTACAAGATGCAATGCTATTAGATTTTGTACAAGCATTGATATAGGGGAAGATTTGTTGTTTGTCATGGATATAATCAATGACGGACATCTTTGCGCTTATATCGACAGGACTGTTATGAGTTATAATATGGACAATAGTCAGTTAAGTCATAGAAATACCACTTTAGACGAAGTGTTGGAATCACATCTGGATTTATATCCTGATAATAAATATTTGCGATATATAAATAGAGAATTGGTAATAAAGAGAATCATTAAGTCATTCTTGTTTAAAGATGTTGTGGGTAAACAATTGTTATATGATAATGTGATGTTAATCCCGGGTTTCATCCTTGTGGTAATTTACCGTGTTTACACTAAGATATGTAATTCTATATGAAGATTGATTATCATAATATGCCTGTAGGCTATTCAAAACTGAATTTTGCGTTGCGGTATGTGGTGAATGTCATGCGTACGTGGTATTTGTTTCATATCAGATTTCCATGGGTCGGATATGACGGTTTCGTCAGAGTGATGGCTCATACTAATTTTGCTAAGATGAATATCCATTTAGGACGCAACGTGCAATTTGGCATGTATTGTGATGTTGCAACGGATGTCACATTCGGTAATAATGTTTTGGTTGCCGGATTTGTCAGGATTATAGGCAAGCACGATCATACGTTTGATATACCGGGGAAAACGATATGGGAGTCGGAGCGTGGTCGGAATGGAATGACATATATAGGCGATGACGTGTGGATCGGGAATGGGGCAATTGTTATTGGCGGACTTACGGTTGGCGAAGGGGCTGTCATAGCTGCCGGGGCTGTAGTGACCGGAGATGTCCCACCTTATGAAATATGGGGTGGCGTTCCTGCCCGGAAAATTGGTGACAGATTTACTGGTGATAGAAGGATAGAACATGAACACTATCTCGCGTCAATTAGAAAAATGTGATTATGCTGAGCGTTCTTGTTAATGCTTTTGCCTGCTCCCCCGGTATGGGGAGTGAACCGGGAATGGCCTGGAACTGGTGTGTGAACCTGGCAAAGTATTGTGAACTTCACATTATTACCGGAGATGAATTCAGAGACAGGATAGAATCTGCGGTCCCTGAATTATCTCATGGAGGGAATATGCACTTCTATTATAACCCGATAACTGAAAAAGTCAGAGAGATGTGTTGGAATCAGGGCGATTGGAGGTTTTATCGGCAATATCGTGAATGGCAGAAGAAAACATTGCTGATGGCAAGAGATATTATCAATAATAACCACATAGATATTATCCATCAGTTGAATATGACAGGATTCCGCGAACCGGGGTATCTTTGGATGATAGAAGAAGTGCCGTTCGTATGGGGACCCATCGGGGGGGTAAAACAATTCCCTGTTGCTTATCTTAAAGGTGCCGGGATGAGAATGGGATTTTTCAATAGATTGAAAAACTTTCTCAATATATATCAGCTTAAACATGATGGAAGAGTTCGAAAAGCCTTACATGTTTCGAATTTGCTTGTTAGCTCCATTCCTGACTCCTGTCATGCTATCAAAAAATATCATGGACTAGAGTCGGTTATCATCCCGGAAACAGGATGCACCATGTCCGAGGACATCCCTGTAAATAGATTTGATGATGAGACATTCCATGTGATGTGGGTTGGAAAATTTGATTTTCGTAAGCAATTGCCTCTTGCCTTGAAAGCCGTTGCTGCGGCAAACAACCCTGAAATTATTCTTGATGTATACGGCACAGGCACAGAGTCACAGGTACAGAAGATGAAAGCATTTGCCGATTCACTGAAAATCGATAATCGGGTGGTTTGGCATGGAAGTCAGCCCAATGATGTAGTAATGAAGGCCATGGCAAAGTCACAATTGTTTTTCTTTACCAGTGTGAACGAGGATACGTCTACGGTGGTTTTGGAGGCGATAAGCAATCAACTACCTGTTGTATGCTTCAATACCTGTGGCATGGCTGCCGTCATTAATGACAGCGTGGGCAGGAAAATAGAATTGACCTGTCCTGCTCAATCTGTTCGCCAATTCGCCGAATTAATCAATACTTTGGAGCGCAATCGTGAATTACTCAAACAGTTGTCTGAGAATTGCAAGCAGAGACAAGCAGAACTGTCCTGGGATGAAAAAGCAAAGACAATGGTGGAATGGTATAAGAAAGTGGCTAGGCAATGAGACTCAAATACTCGTCTATGACTGCAAAAATCACAAAATCATTTTGATTAAGATTATGTTTCAATTAAAAACATTATCAATTTTAGATAGCAAAACAGGGCTGAACTTGCTGCCAGAGGGGAAACTGCTTATCAATACGATTAATGCGCATTCGTTAAACATGGCTAAAAAAGATGCCTTGTTTGCCGAATCTTTATCAAAATGCGATGTGTTGATTCCTGACGGGATGAGCATCGTGATGGCGTTTCAGTGGAAACATTGGACTAACGGTCCTAAGGAACGTGTCGCCGGAGCTGACCTTTTCGAGATGGAGATGGACAGACTTAACGCCAGAGGGGGGCGGTGCTTTTTCATGGGCAGTAGCGAGAGGGTGCTGGACTTGATACGGCATAGGGCAAAGACTGATTATCCTAATATTGAAGTGGTGACTTATTCCCCTCCTTATAAATCTGAATTTACGAACGAAGATAGTGCGGATATGGTGAATGCCGTGAATGAGGCTAACCCTGACTTGCTGTGGATAGGTATGACCGCGCCGAAACAAGAGACGTGGACTTTTGCGCATTGGGAAGAGTTGCATATTCATTGCCATTGCGGGACCATCGGGGCGGTGTTCGACTTCTATGCGGGTACAGCCAGACGGGCGCCACGGTGGTGGCAACGACATGGGCTGGAATGGTTGTATCGTTTGTATAAAGAACCACGACGGATGTGGCGCAGGTATATTATAGGCAACGTGATATTCTTGTATAATATCGCAAGAGAATGATATCATATCATGGATAAAAACAAACAGGACACGTACTTTGAATTTTTAAGGTTCTGTGTGGATCCTAAAGGCGAAGTTCCAGAATGTTCAAAGGATATAGTGTGGCACGACCTGCTTGACTTTGCCATAAAGCAACGGATAGTGGGTATCTTCTTTTATGGGATGGAGCGGATGGTGGGGCATGAGAATAAGCCCATTGATGAAGATGTGATGGAATGGTTTTATCATTCCAATAAAATCAGAAAGAAAAATGTGTTGCTTTATGAAACGTGTGCCTTTGTATCGAAAACGTTTCGCTCGGAGGGATTTCGCAATTGTATCTTGAAGGGACAGGGAAACGCATTGCGATACCCAGACCCTTATATTCGCATGAGCGGTGATATCGACGTGTGGCTTGATGGCGGATGTAGCAAGGTGATACGCTATGTGAAAGACAATGTCCCGATGGCCAGGGCGGTGTATCATCATATTGAGTTCCGCAAGGTGAAAGGCATTGATGTGGAGGCACATTATCGCCCGTCGTTCTTGAATAATATGATAGCCAACCACAGATTACAAAAATACTTCAAAGAGGAGGCTGGCAGACAATTTGGCAATGTCATGACACTGCCTGGCGGGGTGAAGCAGATGAGTGTGCCTACAACGGATTTTGACAGAATTTTTCAGATGGTCCATATCTCCAATCATTTCTTTCATGAGGGCATAGGATTAAGGCAGTTTCTGGATTACTTCTTCGTGTTGAATCAAGGCTTCTCTAATGCTGAGCGCGATCATGATGCCGGAATGTTCAGACGATTGGGACTGTATGGTTTTGCCGGAGCTGTGATGTATGTGGAACAGGTGGCTTTCGGGCTGCCGGAGAGTCTCCTGATTGTGCCTGTGGATGAGAAGCGCGGACGGTTTTTGTTGGAGGAGATTATATGTGCCGGTAATTTCGGACAGTATGACAAACGGCCCGGCAGCAAAGTGAAAAGCGGACCGCTGAAGAAAAACCTGCAACGCCTATATCGTGACATGCGTTTTGTCTGCTATTTCCCTAGTGAGAGTTTGTGGGAACCGGTCTTCAGGTTATGGCATTTCTTTTGGAGAACTTTCAATGCATGATGCACTTAACGTATGATTTCGTTGAGTGCTTTTTTCTGTTTTGTATATTGTTAGTGTTCACAGATGTTTGATTGTGAACATTCCGTCAGTTCTTGTTCCTGATTTGATTTTTTGAGACAACGTGCGTGTTGCTCTATGTTACGATATCGTTGTAACAAAATGTAAAATCAAATCACTTGTCTTGCAAAAGACAGCATTCCTTTAAACTTTTATCGAATAATACCCTTTTTTTAATGATTTTGTACCTATATGTTACCGGGAATAGTGCTAATTTTGCGTAAGAAATAATATAAACAGAATAACAGAAATGAGAATCAAGAAAATCATGCCATTGCTGACATTGCTGGCAATGCCTTTATTGTTGTTTGCCAAAGGTACAGTCAGACCCGGACAAATCTGGCCCGACAATCGTGGCATTCATATCAATGCGCATGGGGGAGGCATACTATATCACGATGGCACCTATTATTGGTTTGGCGAGCACAAGGCTGATACCACCAGTTGCGCGATGGTTGGAGTGACGTGCTATTCGTCACGCAATCTCACGGATTGGAAATACTGTGGCGTGGCTTTGCAGGTGTCTGACGAGAAAGGAAGCGAGATAGAGCGCGGATGCATATTGGAACGGCCTAAGGTCATATATAATGCAAAGACGCGAAAGTTTGTGATGTGGTTTCATTTGGAATTAAAGGGGTTGGACTATCGTGCAGCGCGTGCCGGAGTCGCTGTTGCCGACAAGGTGACCGGGCCATACAAGTTCTTGCGTTCAGGCAGAGTTAATGCTTACAGATATCCCGTGGAGATGACCCGTGCCGATGTAGCAACCATGGACACGCTCAATGCGGAAAACTATAAAGAATGGTGGACACCCGTCTGGAGAGACGCCATAAAGAAAGGCTTGTTCTTGAAGCGTGATTTTCAAACAGGGCAGATGGCACGTGACCAGACCGTTTTCGTAGACGATGATGGTAAGGCTTATCATATCTTTTCATCAGAAGATAATCTGACAATTCAGATTGCCGAACTTTCAGAGGATTATACTTCCCATACCGGACGATATGTCCGCGTGGCAGCAGGCGGGCAGAACGAAGCTCCGGCGATATTCAAGAAAGATGGTACTTACTGGATGATTACCAGCGGGTGCACGGGATGGGCTCCCAACAAGGCACGTATGTTCAGTGCAAAGAATATCTTCGGACCGTGGAAACAATATGATAATCCTTGTGTCGGACCTAAAGCAGAGCTGACTTTTGAAGGGCAGAGCACATATGTATTGAAAGTGGAGGGCGGGACCGACAATTTCATTTTTATGGCAGACATCTGGCGCCCGCAACATCCCGCTGATGCCCGTTACATTTGGTTGCCGATAGATTTTAAGGATGGCATGCCGGTGGTGAGATGGAGAGAAGAATGGAAAATAGAATAAAAGGTGTAACTTTGACATTAAAATGAATTATATTTGTTATATTTGCAGCACAAAGCTAATAATTAAACATTTATCAATAACATGAAACAACTGATATTAACTATTGTCTTTAGCGCAGTGACCGGAATTACTGCCTATGCACAGAAACCTATTTCCAATGGTTATCCTTTTACCCAAGTGCCGTTCACGTCAGTGAAAGTGGCGCAAAACACATTTTGGGGACAGCGCATTCGTGCTGCCCGTGAGGTGACTATCCCATTGGCTTTCAGTAAGTGCCGGAGTGAGGGGAGATATGATAATTTTGTCAAGGCGGCTCATCCCAGCAAGGATTATGATGTTAGTTCGTTTATGGGTTTCCCGTTTGACGACACCGATGTCTATAAGACCATCGAGGGAGCAAGCTATTTATTGCAAACATATCCCGACAAGAAGTTGAAACTATACATAGACAGCGTGCTTAATATTGTGGCTGCCGCGCAGGAACCTGACGGCTATCTGTACACAGCCCGCACGATAAATCCCGAGAAGCCGCATCATTGGTCTGGCAACAAGCGTTGGGTGAGAGAGGAAGTGCTCAGTCATGAATTATATGACCTCGGTCATATGGTAGATGCGGCGTGTGCGCATTATCAGGCCACCGGGTCAACCAAATTCCTGAATATTGCTAAACGTTATGCTGATTGTGTGGTCAGAGAGGTAGGTCCCGGCGCCGGTCAGGCTACCGTCGTTCCCGGTCATCAGATAGCAGAGATGGCACTCGCACGCCTGTACGTGATTACCGGTGATAAGAAGTATCTGGATGAGGCTAAATATTTCCTCGACTATCGTGGAAAAACATCAATAAAGGATTTGTACAGTCAGAGTGACAAACCCGTGGTCAGACAGACTGAGGCATGGGGGCATGCTGTGCGCGCGGGATATATGTATGCCGGAATGGCAGACGTGGCTGCCCTTACAGGTGACTCTGCGTATGTCAAGGCTGTCGACGCGATATGGAACAATATTGTAAGCAAGAAATATTATATCACCGGTGGTGTGGGGGCACGTCATTCCGGCGAGGCTTTCGGCGCAAATTATGAGTTGCCTAACAAAACCGCATACAACGAGACATGTGCTGCCATTGCGCAAGTGTATTTCAACGAACGCATGTTTCTTTTCAAGGGCGAATCCAAATACATAGACTGTTTGGAGCGCACATTATATAATGGGGTGATAAGTGGTATGAGCATTGATGGCGGACGGTTTTTTTATCCCAATCCGTTGGCATCCGACGGCATATATAAGTTTAATGCCGACGGCACCACTACGCGCCAGCCCTGGTTCGGATGCGCTTGCTGTCCCAGCAATATCTGCCGTTTCATACCTTCAGTGCCCGGTTATATGTATGCCGTTCGTGGCAACAAACTATATGTCAATCTCTTTGCCGGTAGCACATCCGACATCAGTGTGGGAGGCAAAATCGTTACATTGGAAGAAACAACGCAATATCCTTGGGATGGAGACATTGCCATCAAGGTAGTGAAAAATTCGGCGAAGGCATTCTCCATGATGGTCCGTATTCCGGGATGGGTGCGCAATCAGGTGGTGCCAAGTGATTTGTACAAGTATGATGACAATATCAATCCGGGTTATAAGGTGAGTGTGAACGGACAGGATGTGGCATCGGAACTGGAGAATGGCTACTTCAAAATTGAGCGTTTATGGAAGAAAGGCGATGTCGTACGTGTTCATTTCGACATGCAGCCCCGCATGGTCGTGGCAAACGATAAGGTGGAGGATGATAAAGATCGTGTGGCTATTGAACGTGGTCCGCTGGTCTATTGTGCAGAATGGCCATATAATGATTTTGATGTTTTCCATTTCGTCATGCCACAGAAACCACAGTTCAGCATGGTAGACAAACCGCAGATGCTTAACGGACTGAAAGAGATCACCACGGATGTATTTGTACTCTTGCAGAATGACGATGGTGCAATATCCTCAGCTACCCGGAAACTGACCCTCATCCCATATTACGCATGGAATCATCAGGGCTCAGGCAAAATGGAAGTGTGGATGCCGTTGGGGCTGAATGTTATGGGTGAATGACAAAATATATATGAGAAAACTGTTTAGTACGTTATTTCTGGTCTTGTTGCTTGTGCCAACAGGTATTTTGGCCAAGCATAAGACTCAGCAGACCGACCGTGAATACTGGGCGTCTCTGGCTTACAAAATGGCACAGCCGGTGTTGGAGAATATGGCGAATGGTCACCTCCAAAAGAATATGCTCACTGAGTACAGCCCCAGTTTCGACAATCGTAACCGCAAGGTTGTTTATATGGAATGTTTCGGTCGTTTGATGGCCGGTATTTCTCCATGGCTGGCACTCCCTGACGATGGTACTGCCGAGGGCGGGCAACGTGACAGGTTGCGCCAGTGGGCATTGGCCGGTTATAAGAATGCCATAGATCCGGCAAGTCCCGATTGCTTGTTGTGGAATGGAACAGGGCAGGTCCTTGTGGATGCCGCTTATATAGCCGAGAGTTTCTTGCGGGCTTACGACCAGCTGTGGATGCCATTGGACAGTGCCACCAAACAGCGTTACATAAAGGCGTTTACCGAGTTGCGGCATGTGGATCCGCCTTACACCAATTGGCTGTTATTCTCTTCTACAATAGAGAGCTTTCTTGCCAAGGCGGGAGCCGATTATGATGAGTTTCGGGTGAATACAGCCTGTCGCAAGGTCGAGGAATGGTATGTTGGCGATGGCTGGTATGCCGATGGCCCCGATTTTGCATTCGACTATTACAGCAGTTATGTGTTTCATCCCATGTATTTGGAAACTCTTCGGGCAATGGTGGATGCAAAGAAAAATACCAGATTGGATTATCAGAAATATTGGGATCGTGAACTGCGGCGTGCGCAGAAGTATTCTATTGTGCTCGAACGTTTCATCTCGCCGGAAGGCACATTCCCTGTCATCGGTCGATCCACGCCATACCGTATGGCTGCCATGCAAACGCTGGCACTGATGGTATGGTATAAAAAGTTGCCTGCTGATTTGAGCAATGGACAAGTTCGTGCCGCACTCACCAAAGTGTTGCACCGCATGTTTGATGCTCAAAACAATTTCAATGCGAAAGGATATCTCACAATAGGATTTTGTGGCAGCCAGCCTGCAACCGCAGACTGGTATACCGATAATGGATCCCTCTACATGGCATCTCTGGCGTTCATGCCTTTGGGGCTCCCCGCAACAGATGCTTTCTGGACTGATGCTGCCGAACCATGGACGCAAGTCAAGGCCTGGGGTGGACAGTCGTTTCCTAAAGATCACCGCTGGGATGACGAGATTAAGACATCTGATAAGTGGTAAAGCGTAATCGAAATTCTCAATTTTATATTCATAAATACTCAGTAATAAATAAATTTGTCAATTATGAAAAAAGCATTTTTAACTTTAGCATTACTTGCGACTGCATTTGCCGGGTTTGCCCGGGAATGGACTCCATCCGAAGTGGTAGTGGTAATTGACAAAGTGAACAACTACTGGCAGGAGAATAATAAGCCCGAAGTGCGCTCATTCTGGGATAATGCGGCATACCATACGGGAAATATGGAGGCATATTTCCTTACCAAAAACGAGACCTATCGCCAATATTCCGAGCGATGGGCTGAATTCAATCACTGGCAGGGCGCAACAGAGACAGACCCTCAGAAGTGGCTGTACAAGAAATATGGTGAAGACTCGCAGCACGTGCTTTTCGGCGACTGGCAGATATGTTTTCAAACATACATTGACCTGTTCAATATCGCCCGTGTCAATACAGATGGGGCGGCATACCGCAACCGCATTGCCCGTGCCATGGAGGTGATGAGCTATGAGGCAGACTCAGAGGCTGATGATTATTGGTGGTGGGCAGATGCCCTATACATGGCCATGCCGGTGATGACAAAGATGTACAAGCTCACCGGCAACGAAAAATATCTTGATAAGCTCTATGACAACGTTCTCTATTCAGACAGTATCATGCTTGATAAAGAGACGGGAATGTATTTTCGTGATGGCAAATATGTCTATCCCATGCACAAGACCAATAGCGGCAAGAAGGATTTCTGGGCGCGTGGTGACGGATGGGTGCTGGCCGGACTTGCTAAAGTCCTCAGTGATATGCCTGCCGGTTACAAGCACCGCCGGTTCTTTGTGGATAAATATGTGCGTTTAGCTCATGCCGTCGCATCACTTCAACAAAAAAAAGGCTATTGGACCCGTAGCATGATGGACCCGCAGCAGGCACCGGGACCGGAGACCAGCGGCACGGCTTTCTTCACGTATGGAATGTTGTGGGGTGTCAACAATGGATTACTTCAGAAACGGGAGTTTGCCCCGGTGATCAAAAAAGCATGGCATTATCTTACCACCACCGCCATGCAGGCTGACGGGAAGATTGGCTATGTACAGCCCATCGGTGAGAAGGCAATACCCGGTCAGACCATCAACGCAGATTCGCAAACTAACTTCGGTGTGGGCGCATTTCTGCTTGCTGCGTGTGAATATGTGAAATATCTGAGAGACAAAAATGAAAAACACACTATCAAAATGAAGAAAGGTGGTGGATGGTTCGTCTCTGCCGGCACAGGTGTCAGTGGCATTTGATTCTGACTTTTATGACCTTTGGATGCACATTAGTTTCAATAACCATTTTCTATTCTTTATCAAGAGACTCTATTTTTCAAGGACTGATTTCTTCAGCTGTAGTTGTTCGATTGTACCCTTTAAGTCTTCGTTTTCATAATTCTATATGAGTATGTGTGTTGGACTTTTAAGTATGAGAGTACAGAAACGCGTGTATCCTTAAAACGAGAAGAACACAAAATTCACGAACTCCTTAACCCCAAAAAGCAATCGCCGCCAGTATAAAAACATGCTGGCGGCGATTGCTTTTTGTTATTGTTGTGTCTATGCTTGCATTATTCCGAATATCGTTCTAAAAAATCCGAAAAATCAGTTAACACATCTATAACAAATATATACTTTTGCAGCATCGATTAGCATGAAATACGAAAAAAGTCTAATTTAATATAACTTTAAACTAACAATTCATGAAGAAAAATGTTTTCAAACTATCGTCTAAGCAGATAATGCTTACTTCGGTTTTGGCATCAGCTTTCATCGTCGGATACCCACAACAGTCTCTCGCAGGAGTCACATCTGTGAATGCCGTGCAGCAGTCTAATGTTGTGAAGGGTCGGGTCCTGGATGCAAATGGTGAACCTGTCATAGGTGCCACCGTGAAGGTGCAAGGCACTCAAAACGCTACTGTCACTGATCTGGATGGTAACTATACCCTCAATAATGTTTCCGGCAGCCAGCTAGTGATTTCCTATATTGGATATCAGAGCCAGACCGTGGACGTAAAAGGCAAAAGTTCTGTTAATGTTACTCTAAGAGAGGACAATAAAAC
>OBMA010001003.1_pt1 | contig 17200 bp, 14 predicted proteins | sample 1539141 | NCBI WGS metagenome assembly OBMA01 (sample SAMEA3991484, study PRJEB22521) | metagenome | biome: anthropogenic terrestrial biome; feature: sewage plant; material: raw primary sludge | place: Sweden | collected 2012-09-26 | reverse complement strand
ACTGGAGTTCAGACGTGTGCTCTTCCGATCTACCACCTGGTTCACGCATACCACCTTGAAGCAATTGTTGTACTAGAAAGGCGCTCTTATATGGTATAGCTTGGTGAGTTTCTGATGGTGCGGTATATACCTCATTTCCATCGCGGTCTACAATACGTGTTACTAGAACAGGAGCATGAGTCTTACCATCATTAGCAACACAGCAATATGAATTTACCAATTCTAAAAGATTCACATCCGATGAGCCTAAGGCTAGTGAAGGTGTATCATCTAGAGGGCTCTTTATACCCATAGCATGTGCTGTCTTTATTATATTTGCAGTACCTACTTCCTGACCTAAGCGTACTGCAACAGAGTTAATACTTTTAGCAAAAGCACTCTTAAGAGGAATAGAATCTCCTGAAAAAGAACCATTAGCGTTGGACGGAGTCCATGTAACCATTTGTCTTTTTACCTTGTCATAGACTTGCATACTTATATATTCATCACGGCGTTTATCGCAAGGGGTAAGTCCCTGATTCATAGCTTCTGTGTAAACGAATAATTTGAATGTAGAACCAGGCTGACGCATTGATGTTACTTTATCATATTTCCATGTTTTGAAATCAATATCACCTACCCATGCTTTGACATAGCCGCTTTGTGGTTCCATTGCTACGAATCCACAATGCATGAAGTGTATCATATATTTAAGTGAGTCGATTGTGCTCATCTCTTTTACTACAGAGCCCTTCTGATAGTCAAATAGTTTTACTTTATGTGTCTTATTAAGGTAATAAGATACACTATCAGGGCTATTTGAATATTTCTGTAAAAGATATTTATATATTGGCAACTTTTGGATCTTGTCTTCAATGAATCCAGGTATAACATTACCTTTTTCGTCAACCCATGGGTCTCTGTTACCCCAGTGTGCCTTAAATTTTTGCTGTATTGTCTTCATTTGCTTTACAGCAGCCATTTCAGCATATTTTTGCATTTTAGTATCTACTGTTGTGTAAATTTTAAGACCACTAGTATATAGATCATAACCATTTTGTTTACACCAGTCTTTAAGATAATTAGCGACAGCCTCTCGGAAGTATGTTGCTTGGCCATCATAATTGTTTTCTACACTATAGTCAAGTTTGATAGGGATTATTTTTAAGGAGTCATATTCTTCTTTGTTCATGTCACCGTGACTAACCATATTGTCTAAAACGACATTACGTCGTCTAAGACTATTTTTAGGATTTGTAAGTGGATTATAAAATGATGTAGCCTTAAGCATACCAACAAGTAATGCAGCCTGTTCTGTCGTGATATTTTTAGGTGTTGAATTGAAATAAGTCTTACAGGCCGTTTTAATACCGTAAGCGTTACTGCCAAAGTCAACAGTGTTAGCATACATTATAAGAATATCTTTCTTGTTATACATCATTTCAAGTTTAGTAGCGATAATCCACTCCTTGCTTTTCATAATGAGCATTCTTAGTCCTGGTATGTATCCAAGTAGTCCTGTAGAATATTGGGTACGAACACGAAACATGTTTTTAGCTAACTGTTGAGTGATAGTAGAAGCACCACGAGCATCGTGATGTAGTACCATATCCTTAGCAGCGGCGAACATACCTTGAAAATCTATTCCGAAATGATGAAAAAAACGTTCATCTTCAGTATCAATAAGAGCTTTCCAAAATTTTGGGTTAACTTCATCGTACTTGACTGGTTGGCGATTTTGATTGAAAAAACGTCCTATCATGACATTGTCTGCACTATATATTTCAGATGCCTCAGCAGTGTTAGGATTCTTTATCTTAGAGAAGCCTGGTGACTTCCCAAATAGCCATAGGAAGTTAATATCAACAGTTCCCAAATAAATAAAAAACAAGACTATTAATGATGCTATTACAACAGCTGTTTTCTTATACCATGGAGCTTTGATGTACAAGCCTTTGTACCATTTCCAGAATTGCCGTGACTTTTTGATACACCATTTTAAAAAGTTGATGATGCGTGAGCCATTCTTTTCATTGAGAATTCTACTCATATTGTTTATTTTACGTTATTTATTCTTTAAATTAAACGATGCAAAGATACTGCAAAAATAAATATAAAAAGATTTCTATATCATTAAAGTTATATATTTTATGATTTCTTCAATATCAGAAGGACCAAACCATTTTATTTTATCGTCATGGTGAAACCATGTAAGTTGTTTGCGGCAATACCTGCGTGTATTGCTCTGTATTTGTCTGATTGCTTCTTCCTTGTTGATACTTCCATCAAAATATTCGAATAATTCTTTATATCCTACTGTATTAAGTGAGTTTAGTGTTCGTTTTGAGTATACTTTTTTTGCTTCTTTTATTATCCCTTCTTCAATCATCGTTAGTACGCGTGCATTTATTCGTTCATACATTCTCTCCCTTGAACGTTCTAATCCTACCTTTATGATATTAAAAGGTCTCTGTTTTTTGACGTTAGACCTGAAAGAAGTATAGGTTTTTCCTGTCATTGTACAAATTTCAATGGCATGTATAACCCTACGTGTATTATTTAAATCCACAATATCGTAATATTCTGGGTCTAGTATTTTTAACTCTTTGCAAAGCATATCAAGGCCATCTGATTCATACCTTTGTTTTATCATTAGCCTTGTCTTTTCATCAATAGTAGGGATTTCGTCAATTCCATCACACACAGCATCTATGTACATCATACTACCACCACTCATCATAGCGATGTCACTTTCTTCAAACAAATGTTTTATGATATTCAGAACATCGTTTTCGAACATCGATGCGTTATAATAATCCTCTATATGGAGATTACCTACAAAAAAATGTTTCACTCGTCGCTGCTGTGATGGAGTTGGTGCAGCAGTTCCAATAGGTAGCTCTGCATAAATTTGGCGTGAGTCTGCATTTATGATGGGTATCTTAAAATATTCTGCAATATCCAAACATGTTTCTGTCTTGCCGACGCCAGTAGGTCCTACAACAACGACGAGTGTTTTCATTTATACAAGAGGGCGTACTATGCCTCTCTGAGAATTTCTAACAAAATCTATAATATAATCTATTTCCTTACATTGAGGAAGTTCCTTTTGAATTTCCTGAATTCCTTCTTCAATTATGCCTTTAGAGTACAACATTCTGTAAGCCTCATGTATATTGTTTATCAGTTCATTACTGAACCCATGCCGGCGTAATCCTACGAGGTTTACACCACAATAGTATCCATAATCTTTTCCTGCAATAATATATGGTGGAATGTCTTTGCTAAACTTACTTCCTCCTTGTATCATAACAAATCCGCCGATGTGGCAAAATTGATGTGTGAGTACTGTAGAACTTATAACCGCATCATCATCAATAGTAACCTCTCCTGCAAATTTTGTGGCGTTACCTATAATCAATCTGTTTCCTAATACACAGTCGTGAGCTATATGAAGACTTTCCATCAATAGGTTGTTACTACCAAGGATAGTTGTTCCTTTAGAAGCAGTTCCTCTTGAAATCGTAACGTTTTCCCTAATACTGTTATTGTCACCAATTTGACATGTAGTATCTTCACCTTTAAATTTCAAATCTTGAGGTTTGGTACTTATACTTGCTCCAGGGAAAATTTCATTATTATTGCCGATACGTGCTCCGTAGTTTATTGTTACACTATTTTGCAAAGTGTTATTGTCGCCAATTACTGTGTTCTTATCAATAAAACAAAATGGTCCAATAATATTGTTGTCTCCAAGTTTTGCTTCAGAATGTACGAAAGCTAAAGGGCTTATATGATTCATCTTTTATTTATTTTTTACAATTTGCGCAGTGAATGTAGCTTCAGATACTACTTTGTCACCTACGAATGAGTATCCTTTCATTGAAGATATTCCGTGTCGTACAGGTGCTAATAGTTCTACCTTGAATATAAGGGTATCACCAGGTACTACTTTTTGGCGGAACTTGACATCATCAATACGCATGAAGTATGTTGACCAACGCTCAGGTTCTTCTACAGTACTTAGTACAAGCAATCCACCACACTGAGCCATAGCCTCTATTTGGAGTACACCAGGCATCACTGGTTCTTTAGGGAAGTGACCTTGAAAAAAAGGTTCATTGCTAGTAATATTTTTGATGCCAACAATACTATTAGGACCGATATTTATAACTTTGTCTATCAATTGCATAGGATAGCGATGTGGAAGCAGTTCTCTTATGCGATTTACATCCATAATAGGTGATTCGTTGCAGTCATAGAATGGTGCCTGAATTTCATGCTTTCGTATTTCGCGTCGCATTTGCCTTGCAAATTTGTTATTTATTGTATGACCAGGGCGTGTAGCGATAATTCTACCTTTTATAGGTTTTCCTATTAGAGCCATATCCCCGATTATATCAAGCAGTTTGTGACGTGTACATTCATTTTCCCAAACTAATGGTTTGTGTTGTATATATCCTATCTTTGTAGCATCCAAATGAGGAACTTTTAGGAAGTCTGCTAGTTCATTTAATTGCTCTTGAGTTATTTTTCTTTCGTATATTACGATGGCATTGTCCATGTCACCTCCTTTTATAAGGTTCGCTTTAAGCAAAGGCACAACATCACGTACGAAAACGAAAGTACGTGCTGGAGCTATTTCTGTTGCAAAGTCTTCGACGTTGTCTATAGTAGCAAACTGGCTGTTAATGAATTTTGAATCAAAAGAGCACATTGCCGTAATACTGAACTGTTCATCAGGCAGAATAGTAATGCAAGATCCACTTTCTTCATCCTTTACTTCTATTTTATGTTTGATTACATAATAATCTTTTGGAGCATTCTGATCTTCAATTCCTACCTCATTTAATTTTTCAACAAACATAGCGGAACTACCATCAAGAATTGGAAATTCTGGGCCATTTACCTGAATAAGGCAGTTGTCTATGCCCAAAGCATATAAAGCAGCCATTCCATGCTCAATGGTTGACACTTTTAAATTTCCTTTACCCAAGCATGTTCCACGCTGTGTTTCTACTACGTTCTCAGCTATAGCGTCAATCATTGGTTGACCATCTAAGTCTATACGCTGTATTTTATAACCTGAATTTTCTGGAGCTGGGTTAAATGTAACCGTAAGACTCAATCCTGTATGCAAACCTTTTCCGAAAAGAGAAAAGCTGCCTTTCAGTGTCTTCTGTTTCGACATAAGTTATTAATGAATTTATTTAGACTCTAATTTATTTTTTAGTTCATCCAATTCCTTCTGCATCTCATTCAATTGCTTGTACATATCTGGCAGTCTGCGAATGATAACCTGAGATTTGAAGTACTGTTTAGGTTCCATAGGTGGCGTTCCAATCAGTGTTTGATCGTTTTTTATGTTTCCAGGAACACCAGATTGCGCACCAAGGAATACTTTATCTCCTATTTGTATGTGCCCAGCCAGTCCCACTTGACCACCGAACATACACCATGAGCCTATTTTCGTGCTACCCGCTATACCGACTTGTGCTGACATAACAGTGTTTTCACCTATTTCCACATTGTGTGCCACCTGAACCAAGTTGTCAAGCTTAACGCCCTTACGGATATAAGTGCTGCCCATTGTAGAACGATCTACGCACGTGTTGGCACCAATCTCTACATTATCTTCGATAGTAACTATACCTATTTGTGGAATTTTATCATAACCCTCTGTTGAAGGAGCAAATCCAAATCCATCAGCCCCTATCACAGAACCTGCATGTATTGTAATATTATTTCCGAGTTTACATCCTTGGTATATCGTAACGTTAGGGTAGAATATACAACCCTTTCCTATCTTTACACCATCACCTATTACAGTGTTTGGATACACCTGTGTATAATCTCCAATTATTGAGCCATCCCCGATATAAGCAAAGGCTCCAATATAGACATCTTTGCCAATTTTTGCATTAGGAGAAACAAAGGCAAGCGAATCAATACCTGCCTTTTTAGGCTTGCTTGATTCATATAACTGTAAGAGTTTTGCTACACACTCATATGCGTTCTTAACCCTAATTAATGTAGCATTTACGCCTCTTTCAAGTTCGAAATCTTCATTGATAAGAACTATGGATGATTTTGTATCATATAGATAGTGAGTGTATTTGGGATTGGATAAAAACGAAATAGCTCCAGAAACTCCTTCTTCGATTTTGGCAAATGTGTGTACAGTTACATTCTCGTCACCTTCCACACGGCCTTGTATAAATTCAGCGATTTGTTTAGCTGTAAATTCCATATTTATAAACTTGGTTGTACTTAATCTTGCAAAGATAATAAAAATACTTTATATTCTTTGATAACATAGATAATATTTTCTTATTTTTTTAGAAAGCAGAGCTATGTTTAGTATTTCTGATGCATCTACAATATCTTTAGTATTACCATCTTTGTAAAGAATAGTGATACTCGCGTCATTAGTGTCATACATATCTTTTTGTATGGTATCAACACATATGAAATATTGTGCTTCTTCTTTGGATATATTTAATGCTTTACTTATCCTTTCTTCAAGTTCTGCTATTCTTTCTGGTGAAATGTTTTCTTCATGCACTTCAACCTTGAATATATTTCTGTTAAGAATGTCGGAAGCCAGCAAAGAGAGTATTTTGTCATCACTATGCATCCATACTTTAAGTGCACTCCATATATCAGTATCGTCAAGCTCCTCATAATATCTTAGAGCCTCTTCGTGAGAATTGAAAAAATCTGCATCAACATTATTATAGAGAAAGTAGTGCAGTGCAGGAGACGCAAAAATATTTTTATTGTTTTTAGCTAAATGCTTAGCCCTTAAAAGAGCTTGCACTAGAACCTTTTCGCAGGCCACTGCTGTTTTGTGGAGATATACCTGCCAATACATCAGTCGTCTCGTGGTTATATAGTTCTCAATAGAGTATATTCCATTTGATTCTACAACAATATTATCATCCTTTACATTTAACATTTTTATTATTCTTGCGCTACCAATGTTTCCTTCTGTGACCCCAGTAAAGAAGCAGTCTCTACGGAGATAATCCAGACGATCCATATCAATCTGGCTGCTTATTAACTGGTGAAGAAATTTTTTTGGATATTCATTCTTGAATATTTTAATGGCCAGATTGAGTCTTCCATCCATATTAGCATTTATCTTTTCCATCATCATTAGTGATATCTCCTCATGGCTGATTCCATGTATTAGAGTGTCTTCCAATACGTGGCTGAATGGTCCATGACCAATATCATGCATCAGTATAGCTGCTTCTATGGCTTCTGCCTCACTGTCGAAAATAAAAATTCCCTTCTGTGATAGTGAAGTTATGGCTTCGCTCATTAGATGAAATGCGCCTATGGAATGTTGGAATCTAGTATGTTGAGCACCTGGGTATACAACAGACGCTAAACCCAATTGCTTTATTCGCGTAAGTCTTTGCATCAAAGGATGCTTTACTATGTCTAAAAGTAATCCTCTTGGTATTTTTATAAACCCAAATACAGGATCATTAATAATCTTACTGTTGTTCAAAATAAACTATTTAGAAGTCATCCTATCAAGTTCAATGCTCATCTGTTGTTGTAACTCTTTAGCTTTTTCACCAGCAGCATCAGCGAAGTTCCTATTATTACTGGCATAAATTATGCCTCGTGAACTGTTTACTAAAAGTCCACAGTCTTTAATCATACCATATTTGCAAACTTCCTCAAGACTTCCACCTTGTGCACCTACTCCAGGAACTAGCAAGAAGTGATTTGGAATAACCTTACGTATATCTTTGAACATTTTTCCTTGAGTGGCACCAACTACATACATTATATTCTCATTGTTGCCCCATTTCTGAGAAATACGCAAGACCTTTTCAAATAGTTGTTCACCATTTTTATCCTCAGAAAGTTGAAAGTCTTGTGACCCCTTGTTGCTTGTTAGAGCTAGCAATACCACCCATTTATCTTTATAAGTAAGAAATGGAGTTACGCTGTCCTCTCCCATATAAGGAGCTACTGTTAGTGCATCAATATTATATTTTTCAAAGAATGTACGTGCATACATTGCTGAAGTATTACCAATGTCACCACGTTTGGCATCAGCTATAATGAATTTTTCAGGGTAATTCTCATTTAGATACTTGATCGTTTTTTCAAATGCAATCATCCCTTTTATTCCTGAAGCCTCGTAAAAAGCAAGATTCGGTTTGTATGATACACAATAAGGTGCAGTCGCATCTATTATATTCTTGTTGAATGTGAAGATGGGATCTTCTTCATTAAGCAGGTGTTCCGGTACTTTTTCTATATCAGTGTCAAGTCCCACGCAAAGAAAAGATTTCTTTGCATTTATTTGATTTATAAGTTCTTTTCTATCCATAACGATATCTGTATTAATTATCTGTTAAGACCAATCTACAGTTCTGATTCCTTCATCCTCTCTGCATTTTCAGCTACGGTCAGAGCATTTATCATCTCCTCTATATTACCGCTCATAAATCCAGTGAGGTCATGAGTCGTAAAACCTATACGGTGGTCAGTTACACGTCCTTGCGGGAAGTTATATGTGCGAATTTTTGCAGAACGGTCACCTGTAGAAACCAATGATTTACGTCTGTTAGCTATATCGTCCATATATTTTTGATGCTCGCGGTCATATATGAATGTTCGTAATCTGGAAAGTGCGCGTTCTTTATTCTTTGGCTGGTCACGGGTTTCAGTACATTCTATAAGAATTTCTTCCATCTCTCCTGTATTTGGGTTCTTCCAAGGATATCTAAGACGTACTCCAGATTCTACTTTATTTACGTTCTGTCCGCCCGCTCCACTACTTCTAAATGTATCCCATTTTATATCACCTTCATTTATGCTAACTTCGAATTTATCAGCTTCAGGCAATACAGCTACTGTTGCAGCACTAGTATGCATACGCCCTTGTGTTTCAGTAGCAGGGACTCGTTGAACACGGTGTACACCAGATTCATATTTTAGAACACCATAGACGCCGTCACCGCTAACTGCAAAGTCAATCTCTTTAAATCCGCCAACTGCACCTTCACTGACGCTAGTAACCGATAAATTCCATCCTTTTGAGTCGCAGAATTTCTTATACATATTGAATAAGTCTCCAGCAAATAGGGCTGCTTCATCTCCGCCTGTACCAGCACGCACCTCCATCTGTACATTCTTTGCATCCTCAGGATCCTTAGGTACAAGAGCTATTTTGATTTCTTCTTCTATTTTTGGTTGTTTACACTCGTTATTCTGCAACTCTTCACGAGCCATTTCCCTCATGTCAGGATCACTTTCGTTATTCAGAATATCTTTAGCCTCATTTATGGAATTAAGACAATCGATGTAACGTTTGCGGGCGTCCATAATATCGCCAAGTTCCTTATATTCTTTTGTAAGTTTAACATAACGTTGTTGGTCTGCAATAACGCTTGGGTCGGTAATAAGTGTTGAAACTTCCTCATAACGACTTTCCAGACCATCAAGTTTTTCCAATATACTATTATTCTCTGGCATATTTTTGTTCTTTACCTCTTATTTATTTGTAATCGAATACTCCGAATTCTGATTTAATAGTAAGACTTTTTTTCCCGTCTTCAATGTGCCCTATGATCTGAGCATCAATATTAAAGCTATTTGCTATTTCTATAATTTTATGAGCTACTTCCGGACGTACATAAACCTCCATTCTGTGTCCCATGTTAAAAACCTTATACATTTCTTTCCAATCTGTTTGGCTCTCATCTCGGATAATCTTAAACAAAGGTGGGACAGGAAACATGTTATCTTTTATTACATGGCAGTTTTCTCCTACAAAATGTAGCACTTTCGTTTGCGCTCCACCTGTGCAGTGTATCATGCCATGAATTTCAGGTCTCATTTCATCTAGGACCTTCTTTATTACAGGAGCATATGTACGAGTAGGAGAGAGTACTAATTGTCCTGCATTCACATCTACACCACCGATTTTATCATCAAGACGATGATGCCCACTGTAAACAAGTTCATCAGGAACATCATGATTATAGCTCTCAGGATATTTTTCAGCTAGATATTTTCCAAATACGTCATGACGTGCGCTTGTGAGACCATTACTTCCCATTCCTCCGTTATATTTGTCTTCATAAGTAGCCTGCCCGAATGAAGCCATGCCAACTATAACATCTCCAGGGCATATTTTGGCATTGTTAATAACATCACTACGCTTCATACGACACGTTACTGTAGAGTCTACTATGATTGTACGGACTAAGTCGCCTACATCGGCTGTTTCACCCCCAGTAGCATAAATACCGATACCCATTTCACGCATCTGCGCTAAAAGTTCATCAGTTCCATTTATTATAGCAGATATTACGTTACCTGGAATAAGCATCTTATTACGTCCGATAGTGCTTGATACAAGAATGTTGTCAACAGCACCTACACATAGCAAGTCATCCGTATTCATTATTAGTGCATCCTGTGCTACACCTTTCCACACGCTTAAGTCTCCGGATTCTTTCCAGTACATATAAGCCAGTGACGATTTAGTACCTGCACCATCAGCATGCATGATATTACAATATTCAGGGTCACCACCTAGAATATCTGGTATTATTTTACAGAAAGCCTGTGGAAATATACCTTTGTCAATATTTTTAATAGCGTTGTGTACATCCTCTTTGGCTGCACTTACGCCCCTCATCATATAACGATTAGATTTATCCATCAATATATTATTATTTTATTCCATATCGTTCCAAAATTCCCAGCTAGCGAAAGCTTGTAGTAGGAGCATCTCTAGCCCATTTTTAGTAGTAGCACCTCTTTCAGCTCCTTTTTTCATAAATAGAGTCTCGTCAGGATTATAAATAAGGTCATAAAGAATTGTTTTGTTATCCATAGCCTCGTAAGGTAATAGCGGACACTCTTCTGAGTGCGGGTACATACCTACTGGAGTACAGTTTACTATTACATTATATTCCTTTATCAATTGAGGCGTAACGTCGCTATACAGTATGCACTCCTCATTTTTTCTGTTCCTGCTTACATATAGAGTTTCTAGTCCTAGTGATTTTAGACCATAGTTTATAGCCTTTGATGCACCTCCTGTACCTAGAATAAGAGCTTTCTTATGGAATTTCTCAAGAATAGGCCCGATACTTTTGGTGAATCCTATTACATCAGAGTTGAATCCCTTAAGAATTACCTTGTCCGTCTTTTTTGATACACGAATTACGTTTACAGCGCCTATAACTCTTGCCTCTGGACTAATATAATCCAGATAAGATATGACCTTTTCCTTATAAGGAATTGTTACATTCAGACCTTTTAGGTTCGGGTTAGAGTCAAGTATTTCAGGCAAAGCATCAATACTTGGAATTTCAAAGTTTTCATACTTAGCATCAATACCTTCATTTTCAAACTTTTCGTTAAAGTAACTTATCGAAAAGGAATGACCTAGTGGAAATCCTATCAAACCATATTTGTCCATAATCGTGTAATTGTTATTTTATTTTGTAGCGAAATACATTGTGCATACACCAAACGTTAGTCTTTCAAACTTAGCTTCTCTAAATCCAGCTCTTTTCAGGACTGCTACCATAGTTTCACCCTGTGGGAATGCCTCTATTGTATTAGTAAGATAATTGTAAGCATTGGTATCCTTTGATATCAGTCGCCCTACAATAGGCAATACAGTATGGGAATATATTTTGAAGAGTTGTTTCATTGGAAATGAAACCGGCTCGGTCAGTTCCACTATACTTATTTGTCCGCCTTCCTTTAGTACACGGTGCATCTCTTTTAATCCTTTGTCAAGATTCGGAAAATTTCGTATTCCAAAAGCAGATGTCACGGCATCAAAAGTGGAGTCTTCAAAAGTAAGGTTCATACAGTCTTCCTTTTTGAATGATATGACATCATCTATTCTTGCTTTTTTTACTTTGCCCTTCCCTATGTTCATCATACCCTCGCTTATGTCAGCTCCAATTAACGACTTTGGCTTAAGCATTTTTGCTGCCATTATGGCAAAGTCACCCGTACCAGTAGCCACATCTAGAATACATTGTGGCTTAGCTGAAGCCAGCTGTCTTATAGCTTTACGTCTCCATCCTTTATCGATATTCCATGAAAGCCTATGGTTCAGTAAATCGTACGAGTGGGCAATCTGGTCGAACATAAGTTCTACTTGTTTACCCTTCTCTTCCTTTTCACTATAAGGTTTTATCTTTTCTTGCTTATACATTACGTTTTTTCAGTTCTTCAGTAACGTTCTTTTCGATACGTGCAGCAATATTCTCCTTATCTTGAACTTTATTGAATTTCTCTCCAGTTATACGTTCATATAGTTCTATATATCTTTCACTTACGCTGTTTACATATTCTTCAGTCATCTCTGGGACTGTCTGTCCAGGTTCGTTCATGAAGTCGTTTTCTATAAGCCATTGGCGTACAAACTCCTTTGATAATTGTTTTTGAGGTTCTCCCTTTTCAAATTTTGCTTCATATCCGTCAGCATAGAAATAACGGCTGCTGTCAGGTGTATGAATTTCATCAATAAGATAAACTTTACCGTCACGTTTCCCAAATTCATATTTTGTGTCCACAAGTATTAGTCCGCGACTGGCTGCAATCTCCTGCCCACGGGCGAAAATTTTACGTGTATAATCTTCCATTATATTGTAATCTTCTTTACTTACTATACCTTGTTTGATAATTTCTTCCTTTGAAATATTCAAGTCGTGGCCTTCGTCTGCTTTAGTAGTAGGAGTAATTATAGGTTCAGGGAAACGCTGATTTTCACGCATACCGTTAGGCAACTTTACACCGCAAAGTTCCCTACATCCGTTCTTATATTCGCGCCAAGCACTTCCGGTAAGGATAGATCGTATTATCATTTCAACTCGAAAACCTTCACATTTTAGACCGATAGTAACCATTGGATCAGGAGTTGACAACTTCCAGTTTGGACAGATGTCTGTAGTTTTATCTAAAAATTTTGCAGCAATTTGGTTAAGCACCTGACCTTTGAAAGGAATACCTTTAGGAAGTATTACATCAAAAGCCGAAATACGGTCAGTGGCCACCATAACGATTACATCATCGTTAATGTTATACACATCACGAACTTTTCCGTGATAAACACTCTTTTGTCCATCAAAGTGGAACTCAGTCTTTGTTAAAGCTTTCATTTTTAATATTTGGTTTTAAATTTTCCTGTTATTTATTATCATCCTTTTCGTCTGATTTTATTTCAGCCTTGCTATCAAACTTTTCATAAGCGTTTACGATTCGCGAAACGAGTTTATGTCTTACGATATCTTTCTTCTTCATTTCGATGAACTCAATACCTTCTATTCCCTTAAGTATCTGAATAGACTCTACTAATCCACTCTTTTGACCTCTTGGCAAGTCAATCTGTGTCATGTCACCCGTAATAATCATCTTAGTATTCCACCCCATGCGTGTAAGGAACATTCTTATTTGCGCAGGTGTCGTGTTCTGTGCCTCGTCCAAAATAACGACAGCATCACTCAACGTACGCCCCCTCATAAAAGCGAGAGGAGCTATCTGTATGATATGCTTCTCAATCATGTCCTGAAGCTTTACAGCCGGGATCATATCTTCCAAAGCATCATATAGCGGTTGTAGATACGGGTCTATCTTATCTTTCATATCACCAGGCAGAAACCCCAGCTTCTCACCGGCTTCAACTGCTGGCCTACTAAGTATTATTTTCTTTGTAGTTTTCTCTTTTAGCGCCTTCACAGCCATTGCAATGCTGAGATACGTTTTACCTGTGCCTGCAGGTCCCACAGCAAAAATCATGTCATTTCTTTCGAAAGCGTCAATCAATTTCTGTTGGTTTTCACCGCGACCTTTTATAGGTTTTCCCGTTACGCTGTATACCAGAACTCCCTTAACGGAATCCTGTTTGGTCTTTTCTCCCTTTGTAATCGATATGATGTCTTCTTCGTCTAAAGAATTATATTTCAATACATGCTTTCGCATATTCTCAATATCCTCTTCAAACGTAGCCATCTGCTCCTCATCGCCCAAGACACGTATTACGTTATCTCTGGCTGCAATTCTCAATTTAGGGAATAACGCCTTTATTATCTGCAAATGAGAATTATTTACCCCATAGAAAACAACGGGGTCGATATCTTCCAAAACGATATGCTTCTCTGTCAATGTTTTTAAATTCTTAAAAATTTGCTGCAAAATTACAAAAAACTTTTTATATCTCAACCAATTACGCTATCTTTGTAGCTTAAAAACACGAAATTTTCAATGAAGATTACAAAAAATAGATATTTAGAGGGTTTTGGGATCGTTGTAATATTATTGGCGCTAGTGCGTTGCGTATATCCGTCTGTTGCGGAAGACCGCAATGAAAAGTTGTTGAAAACAGCGCCATCCAATAGTACAAATGTCTCAGAAAAAGTAGATTCTGTCGTAATGTCAAAAGAAGCAAGCGAAGCTGTTGATGCTGACGACTCTATGAGTATAAAATTCTCTCCATTTTTTGATAAGAGTGGTAAACCGATTAAAAACAGAATATACAGCGTACCAAATTTTGGGAAGGCATTTCCAGATCAAAATGATGTACAGTTGGCTGTGGCAATGAAGTATGGTGTGCAACCGGTTCAAAACCGTGGCGAAGCTGAAAATAGGAAACGTGAACTAGTCTTCATCGGTTGCAATCCTTACTTTTATGTAGATCATCTGCACAATAGTATTCCATATCTTGTACCTCGTGCATCTGTACTTCTTCAGGAGATCGGTCGCACTTTTTTCGACAGCCTTCAGATGAAGGGTGTTCCATTGCATAAGATAATCATAACAAGTGTGATGCGTACAAAGGATGACGTCGCTAAATTAAGATACCATAATGGTAATGCAACTCAGAATAGTTGTCACCTTTATGGTACAACATTCGATCTTTGTTACAACAGGTATAAGACCGTAGAAGATCCAGATGGTCCTAAACGCCGCCAGGTAAGAAATGATACTTTGAAATGGGTGTTGAGCGAAGTTCTAAACGACATGCGTAAACAAAATAGATGCTTCATTAAATATGAAGTTCATCAAGGTTGTTTTCATATAACAGTTAAATAATAAGAAACCATTAATACTTATTATTTTGCATATTTTTTGTATTTGAAATAAAAAAGTCATATCTTTGCACTTTGATAATTTTTAAGGTAAATGATATCAGTAGAAGGACTTAAAGTAGAATTCGGTATAAAACCGTTGTTTAGTGATGTAAGTTATGTGGTCAATGATAGGGATCGCATTGCTTTGGTAGGAAAGAACGGAGCAGGCAAATCCACCATGCTTAAGATAATATGCGGTATGCAGAAACCCACAGCAGGTGTAGTTGCGATACCTCAAGATACAACCATAGGCTATCTTCCTCAGGTTATGATACTTCAGGACGATACTACTGTTAGGGAAGAAGCCCGTAAAGCCTTCAATGACAATACTACGCTTAAGGAACGTCTTGATAAGATGAATCAGCAACTGGCTGAGCGTACCGACTATGAAAGTGATGATTATTTGGAGCTCGTTCAGAAGTTTACAAATGATCACGAACGTTATATGATGATGGGAGCCGAAAATTATGAAGCTGAAATAGAGCGTACTCTTATCGGATTAGGTTTTGAACGAACAGATTTCGATCGTCCTACTAGTGAATTCAGTGGTGGATGGCGTATGCGTATTGAATTGGCCAAAATACTTCTGCGTAAACCGGATGTACTCCTTCTTGATGAGCCTACCAATCACCTTGATATTGAGAGTATACAGTGGCTGGAACAGTTTCTGTCCAACAATGCTAAAGCAGTATTGCTTGTAAGTCACGACCGTGCTTTTATTAATAATGTGAGCAACCGTACTCTTGAGATATCATGTGGCAAGGTCGTTGATTATAAGGTGAAGTATAATGATTACATTAATTTGCGTGCTGAGCGACGTGAGCAGCAGATGCGAGCCTATGAGAATCAGCAGAAGGAAATTGCAGATATCAAAGATTTTATAGAGCGCTTCCGCTATAAAGCTACTAAAGCTGTGCAGGTGCAGAGCCGTATTAAGCAACTGGCCAAAATTGTACCTATAGAGATAGATGACGTAGATACATCCGCCATGCACCTAAAGTTCCCCTCTTGCTTACGCAGTGGCGATTACCCTGTTATATGTGATGATGTGCGTAAGGCCTATGGCCCACATACAATATTCGAACATGTGAACCTCACAATTAAGAGAGGTGAGAAAGTTGCTTTCGTAGGAAAAAATGGAGAAGGCAAATCAACGCTTGTGAAGTGTATCATGAGTCAGATACCTTATACAGGTAAACTCAAGATTGGGCATAACATACAGATTGGATATTTTGCACAGAATCAGGCACAGATGCTTGACGAGAACCTCACAGTTTTTGAGACTATCGACAATGTTGCCAAAGGTGAAGTGCGACTTAAAATAAAATCTATATTAGGGGCCTTTATGTTTGGTGGTGAAGCTTCTGATAAAAAAGTTAAGGTGTTAAGCGGAGGTGAACGTAGTCGTTTGGCTATGATAAAGCTACTACTTGAACCGGTAAACCTACTTATTCTTGATGAACCAACTAATCACCTTGATATGCCATCCAAGGATGTGCTTAAAGAAGCCATTAAAGCATTTGATGGAACAGCTATTGTCGTAAGTCATGATCGAGAATTCCTTGACGGTCTTGTAAGTAAGGTATATGAATTTGGATGTGGAAAAGTGAAAGAACATATAGGTGGTATATACGATTTTCTACGCGACAAGAATATAAGTTCACTCAACCAGTTGGATACGGCAAAGACCAATACAGAGTCTCAAACGATAGTCTCAATTACGGAACCTTTAAAGCCCTCAGAAAACAGTAGATTGAGTTATACTGAGCATAAAGAACAACAAAAAAAACTTCGTAAACTAGAAAAGACCGTGAAAGATTCAGAGCAGAAAATAGAAAATATTGAAAAGCGTTTAAAAGAACTGGATACCGTACTTTGCTCACCTAAAAATGCCAGTAACATGGAACTTATAAACGAATATTCCGCTATTAAGAAATCTTTGGATGAAGAGACTGAAAAGTGGGAAAAAGCCTCTGAAAAACTAGAAAAGTTCGATAACTAAGAATTTAATCAGATATAATTATGAAAATGAAGAAATTAATTCCTATTATGGCCTTTGCATCGGTCGCTATTACAGTTGGTGCACAGAC
>OBMA010000999.1_pt1 | contig 17210 bp, 14 predicted proteins | sample 1539141 | NCBI WGS metagenome assembly OBMA01 (sample SAMEA3991484, study PRJEB22521) | metagenome | biome: anthropogenic terrestrial biome; feature: sewage plant; material: raw primary sludge | place: Sweden | collected 2012-09-26 | reverse complement strand
TCGCTTTAATTATCGTACTTGCTGCAGGTTGGGGAGTAAGTGCCAGCCATGCACAAACAATGGAGAATGAAGTAAAGGAACTTACAGGAAAGAATGAAACCCTTACTGCTGATAATAAGAACCTGACCGAGAAAAATGATGAACTTGATCAGAAAATCACTGCTCTTAGTAATACGGTAAATATCAAGACAAAGACTGAGAATAAAGAGAAAGCTGAAGATCAGTCAGCACATGAACCTACAGGATTTCCGCTCTCAGCATCAGCAGCAGCGCCGAGTGAGGGGGATAATAAGATGGTTATCTATACGGCATCGGCCGGGTCAAATGTTATAGCTTCAGGGGACGGAGTCGTAGAGGATATAGCAGCGAATGCGGATTATGGCACTGTTATAACGATAGATCATGAGAACGGGTATAAATCAATGTATTACAATGCCGGAGATGCGATGATCAAAAAAGGTGATAAGGTTGTAAGAGGTTCAGTTCTATTTACAGTAGGTGAATCAAATGTTCAACTTGGATATCAGATCAGCAAAGATGGCGCAAATGTTGACCCGATGACTCTTACAAAGATAGACGGGTGAGTATCAGTTATTCTTTTTGATTCTGTCAAATACAAGTGAGTAACCATCATTACCGTAATTAAGTGAACGATTGACGCGGCTGATAGTTGCGGTCGATGCTCCGGTTTCCTGGGCAATCTCCATATAAGTCCTTTTTTCTTTGAGCATCTCCGCAACTTCAAACCGCTGTGAAAGCGACTGGAGTTCGTTTACAGTACACAGATCCTCAAAAAAATCATAACATTCCTCTTTACTCTTTAAAGATAATATCGCATCAAAAAGATAGTCTACAGATTTGTTTCTAAGTTTATCGTTCATTATTATGAACCTCCCAATATTATGACATGAAGCATCATAGTATGATAATTGCTTTTGACATTAACACCGCTTTTACGCACTAAATCCTAAAAGCATTTCAAATATACCATATCATGAGAGCAAATTCAATGATAATCAACGTTTGTTAATGTGCGAGCCAACGTTTTACTTGATATGTAGTAATAATAACTATATACTTTGATGTGAGTGTTACAACAGTCATTAAAACGATGATCTGTATATATAACGAAAGGAAATGACAATGAAAGATAATGAAGAGATAATTGAAAATATAATGTCGGAGCTGGATGGATTTCATTGTATTGATACAGAAGAGATACCAGGGATCGATCTGTATATGGATCAGGTTACCTCGTTTATGAATAAACATCTGAAAGAAACGAGCAGAAATCCTGAAACAGACAAGATTCTTACAAAAACGATGATCAATAACTATGCAAAAAATCACCTTCTTCCATCTCCGGAGAAGAAGAAGTATTCAAAAGATCATATGATAATGCTCATATTTATATATTATTTTAAAGGTGTACTGTCGTTAGGAGATATAAGACAGATACTTGATCCGGTCATGGGTGATTCTTTTCAGACGGGAAGTGAACCTGATCTTGAGACGATATACAAAACAGTCTTTTCCGAAGAACCGGAGGAGATCATTAATATAAAGAAAGACATAACTGCTCAGTATGAAAGGGCGGGAAAGCATTTTAACGAATTTCCGGAATTCAAACGGGATAAATTACAGATGTTTTCTTTGATCTGCATGATGAGCTACGATGTATACATGAAAAAGCTGATCATCGAGAGAATACTTGATATGATGAACGAAGATGACAGTACTAAGACCAATGCAAAAACAAGTGCAAAGACAGACTAAGATTATAGTGCAAAGACAGACTAAAATTAGAGTCGACACATTTCTTTACGGATGATATACTATATGATGCAAGTGTCAAGAGCAGTAAGTGTATTGTGATGCGATTAATATAATATTTACCTATTAGGGAGGAAAACAATGGGATTTTTAGGAAATCAGTTCGCTAACGTGGTCGAATGGAATGAGAGTGAACCCGGTGTTCTTCTATATAAATGGCAGAATCAGGAGATAAAGAAGGGCTCCAAGCTTATTATCAGACCCGGACAGGATGCCGTGTTTATGTATAACGGATGTACGGAAGGCATTTTTGAGAAAGAGGGAAATTATGATATTGAATCTCAGATAATTCCTTTTCTCACAACACTTAAGAGTTTTAAATTTGCATTTAACACACCACTTCGCGCAGAAGTAATGTTTATAAATACAAAAGACGTTCTTGCAAAATGGGGAACAAAGAATGCCCTGAACATTCCGGCGCAGGGACTTCCGGGCGGAATGCCAATCCGTGCGTTTGGTACATATAATTGCAAGGTGGTAGATAGAAATCTGCTTATTGAAAAGATGGCAGGGGTTCAGGACATATATACAGTCGATGATGTCAAGGAACGTATGGATGCCAGTGTGGATCAGCTCCTTATGAGCTGGATTCCGAAGGCTGGACGCGATATGTTCAATCTTCAGGCTGATGCATCTCAGATCGCAAAGGGTATTGAGACGGATCTTAACACAGATCTTGGCAAGATCGGTATCGGTATTGTAGATTTCAAGATCGAAAGTTTCTCATATCCTGAAGAAGTCAGAAAGATGCAGGAGAAGGCAGCCGGTCAGGCAATGGTCGGTGATGTTAATAAGTATCAGCAGATAGCAGCTGCAGACGGCATGGGTAAAGATGGCGGAAATAACATGGCTTCCAGCATGGTAGGAATGCAGATGGGAATGGCTATGGGTCAGCAGATGGTAGATCAGATGAAGAAGGGACAGGGACAGACATCAGATGCAGCAGTTACATCATCCGGGCAGCCGCCTAAGTTCTGCCCGCAGTGTGGACAGCCTACAAATGGGGCAAAGTTCTGTGGCAATTGTGGAGCAAAACTAGTTTAACTGCAAAAGTTAAAACCAGAATAAATATTTCATTTCTGAAAACACCGTCAGGAAACTGACGGTATTTTCTACCTATAGAAGATGCACAAAGCAATTCGCAGCATCATAACACAATTGCTACTTTTAACATTACATGAAAATATATGATTTAGAGAGGAAGAACAGTAATGAGCAGCATCATAGACAGTCTTAACGATATTCAGCAGGAAGCGGTTCGCCATACGAATGGACCGGTTCTGATCCTGGCAGGAGCGGGATCAGGAAAGACAAGAGTACTCACGAACAGAACTGCATGGATCATCGAGAATGAAGGGGTCAATCCCTGGAATATCCTTGCGATAACATTTACAAATAAGGCTGCCGGTGAGATGCGTGACAGGATAAATAAGATAGTCGGAAATGGAGCGGAAAGCATATGGGTCGCGACGTTTCATTCAACGTGTGTCAGAATTCTTCGCAGGTACGCAGACAGAATCGGATATGATGATCATTTTGTGATATATGATTCGGATGATCAGAAGTCTCTTATGAAGCAAGTCTGCAAGAAACTTGATATAGATACTAAGCAGCTCAAGGAAAAGACGATACTCAACGCGATATCGTCCGCTAAAGATGAATTGATAGGACCTGAACGGTATGCGGCAGGAGCAAGAGGTGACTACGAAAAAGAGAGAATAGCACGGGCATACCTTCAATATCAGAATGAACTGAAGAAGAATGATGCTATGGATTTCGATGATCTTCTTGTAAAGACCGTTGAACTGTTTAAAGCAGATGGTGAAGTGCTGGGATCGTATCAGGAAAGATTCAGATATATTATGGTCGATGAATATCAGGACACGAACACTGCCCAGTTCGAACTTATAAGACTTTTGGCGGACAGATACAGGAATCTCTGTGTTGTAGGTGATGATGACCAGTCTATCTACAGATTCAGAGGGGCAAACATAAGAAATATCCTGGATTTCGAAAGTGTCTATCCGGACGCGTTTGTTGTCAAACTTGAGCAGAACTACAGGTCTACGCAGAATATCCTGGATGCGGCCAATGCTGTGATAAAAAATAATGCCAGAAGAAAAGAAAAAGCATTGTGGACGGATCGCGGCGAAGGCGAAAAGATACGTTTCAGGCAGTTTGAGAATGCATACGATGAGGCAAGATTTGTTATAGATGATATCTGCAGCATTTCTGCCAAGGAAAATAAGAGATATGGAGATTTCGCCGTTCTCTACAGAACGAATGCTCAATCGCGATTGATCGAAGAGCAGCTGGTTATGGAGGCTGTCCCTTATAATGTAGTGGGTGGGACTAACTTCTATTCCAGAAGAGAGATAAAAGACATTTTAGCATATCTGAAGACGATAGATAACGGCCGTGATGATATGTCAGTCAAACGTATAATCAATATTCCCAAGAGGGGAATCGGCGTGACAACGATAGACAGGATACAGGAATATGCTGATGGCAGACAGATCAGTTTCTTTGATGCCCTATGCGAAGCTGACAGCATAATGACTATCGGGAAGAGTGCGTCGAAATTAAAACCTTTTACAGATATGATAATGAATTTCAGGAACAGACTCGGGTCATATGGAATGAAAGGACTTATCGGCGATGTTATCGATACAACAGGATATCGTGATTATGTGAAGGACATCTCAGATGATAAGGATGATGCAGATGAAAGGATAGAAAACGTCGGAGAACTTGTAAGTAAAGTTGTGTCATATGAAGAAACGCATGAAGAGGCTAATCTTGGAGAATTTCTTGAAGAGGTTGCGCTGATAGCAGATATCGATCAGGTCGCTGATGAAAATAACAGGGTTCTTCTTATGACACTTCATAGTGCAAAGGGACTGGAATTTCCTAATGTATATCTGGTAGGAATGGAAGATGGCCTGTTTCCGGGCGAACAGAATATCGAATCGCCGGATGAGTCAGATATGGAAGAAGAGAGAAGACTCGCATATGTTGGTATAACAAGAGCTAAAGATGAGCTCACGATGACGAGTGCCCGCTGCAGAATGGTTCGCGGGGAGACGCAGTATAGAGATGTGAGCAGATTTGCAATGGAGATTCCGCCGGAACTGTTTGACAAGGCACCTCAGAATCTTTCTTTGAATAATGACAGTGATGATGACGATGATATGCCGCCATTTATGAGGCAAGATAACGGTGGGTATAGACGCGGAAGCTATGGCGCAAACGGTAATAGCAATGATGGTTACAGACGTACCGGCGATTATAACAGCAGTGGAAATGGATACAGGCGCGAATATAGCGGAAGTTTTAATAGCAGTTACAGTCGTAGTGGAAATTATACCGGGAGCAGCAGCTACAGTCGTGGATCATCGTCTTCTTACAACGAACAGTACGGCAGACCTGCTGAAGATGCTTTTGAACTTCCACATCCCAAAGCATTTATAAAACCGCGAGCGATACATGCGCCGGAGAAGACATCATCTGAAAAAAAGCCGTATCTCGCCAGAGTTAATGACGTGATAAACAGAAATTCTGCTTCGACTGGAACAGAGCTTGGATATGGCGAAGGCGATCGTGTAAGCCATTTCAGATACGGAGAGGGAACTGTCGTGAAGATCGAAGAAGGATCAAAAGATAAGCAGGTGACAGTCGTATTTGATGAAGCCGGACAGAAAATCATGTATGCGGGTTTTGCAAAACTGACGAAAATCTGAAATCGTTCCAAAATGTTGCAAAAATTGTAGAAAACTATTATTGATGGTGTTATTATATAGGTAATACAAATGCTGAAGACTATTATGTGAAAGAACATATCGATTATCGTGATATGATGTCATTTCGCAGGATGGTTACAATGAATATCAGTACAGATTGATGAATCTAATATATCTTTTGCAAAGAGGTGTGAATTTATGACAAACAACAAAGTCGTTGATAAACTTCATGATATTGCAGATAAGTGTGGAGATCTTAATACAGAAAGACTTGATAAGATCCGTGATGCGATCGAAGAAGATGAAGAAGAAAAGAACGGGTCAACACTTAAGGTTATCCTTACTGTTATACTTGCGATAGCGGCGGGGATTGCTGTTGCATATTTTATCTACCGTTATTTCAGACCGGATTATCTTGACAGCTTCAATGATGACTTCGACGATGATTTCGAAGATGACTTCTTTGAAGATGATGATAAAGACGATGCAGAATAAAAGCTGCCGGTATGGGTGATACATGATAATACATTAACCATCAAAAGGAACGCACAATGAAAGTGCGTTCCTTTTTTGCACGAATTGAACCTTGACGATCATCTCGTCAATATTGTTCTTAAAATTAGACAATTTGTTGTTGCCCATTTTGTGCACTTGTGCTATGATATCTTTTGCTGGCGCACAAGTGTACGCACTGCAAAGACAATATCTATAAAAACATGGATATATGTCCGTGGGAGAAAGACATGGATATGGATAACGAAGACAACATAGATAATGGTGAATACTATATTGTCAGAAAAAAAGCGGTTCCACAGGTACTCGTTGACGTAGTGCGCGCCAAACAGCTTATTGAATCAGGAAAAGCTGAATCTGTGCAGGAAGCGATCAGCAGGACAGGGATAAGCCGTAGTTCATTTTACAAATATCAGAATGATATTTTTCCTTTTCATGAGAGCGCGAGGGGAACGACATTTACACTGATGTTTCAGATGGAGGATGAGCCGGGACTGTTATCGGATGCGTTGCGTATAATCGCACAGTACAGGGCTAACATACTTACTATTCATCAGAGTATCCCGGTCAGCGGGGTAGCAACGTTATCACTCAGTATTCAGGTTCAGAAGACGACAGGCAACATGTCTGAGATGCTAAAAGAACTGGAGAATCACAGTGGAGTACATAACGTTAAAGTTGTAGGACAGGAATGAAAGCAGCCATTCTTATTTGCAAGGAATGGTTCAAATAATAAGGAGGTTCGGAATGATACAGACAGCGATACTTGGTTATGGCACGGTGGGAAGCGGAATAGCAGAGGTTCTTACGACTAACTGCGATGTGATAACAAAAAGAACAGGACAGGAGATCGGACTCAAGTATATTCTTGATCTGCGTGAATTTCCAGGAGATCCGAATGAAAAGAAGGTCGTACATGATTTTGATATCATTCTGAACGATCCCGAAGTCAAAGTTATCTGCGAGACAATGGGAGGAAATGAGCCGGCATTTACTTTTTCAAAGAAAGCACTTATGGCCGGCAAGAGTGTCTGCACATCCAATAAGGAGCTGGTAGCCAATCATGGAGCAGAGCTCATTAAACTTGCCAAGGAAAATAAATGTAATTATCTTTTTGAAGCAAGTGTAGGTGGCGGAATTCCGATAATACGTCCGCTCAACTATTCTCTTACTCCGGAAAAGATCGTCAAGATCTCCGGAATTCTGAATGGAACGACAAACTATATTCTTACAAAGATGGACAAAGAAAGCGCTGATTTTGATGCAACACTAAAGAAGGCACAGGAGCTTGGATACGCAGAGAAGAATCCGTCAGCAGATATTGAAGGATTTGACGCGTGCCGTAAGATCGCCATACTTTCTTCACTTATGAGCGGAAAAAATGTGAAGTTTGGTGATATTCCGACAGAAGGCATCACAAAGATTACAGCAGACGATTTCAAGTATGCACATTATATGGGACGTACGATCAAGCTCCTTGCAAATAGTGAGCAGAACGATGAAGGTATCTATGCTATGGTAGCTCCGTTCCTTATTTCCGATGATAATCCGCTTTTCATGGTAAATGACGTATTTAACGCGATCTTTGTTCACGGGAATACACTCGGGGATACGATGTACTACGGAAGTGGAGCAGGTAAGCTTCCGACAGCCAGTGCAGTAGTTTCTGATGTCATTGATTCGGTAAGACATCTTGGAGTATGTACATCATGCTATTGGAGTGAAGAAGATATGGCACTTTTGAGCATGGACAAGATAAAGCATAGATTTTTCGTGAGACTACATGCGGCAGATAAGGATAAAGCAGCAGACATCTTTGATGTGAAGGAAGAGATATCCGCACAGGTATCAGGAGAGTATGCATTTATCACAGGAAGCATGACAGAAAAATCAATTGCGGATGCAGAGACAAAAGTGAATGTGATCAACAGGATACGTATAGAGCAGTAACAGACAGCATGCATTTGAAGTACATTCCTATGCGAAAAATAGATATCTGAATTAATACAAAAATCAGGGTAAGCAGATACCCGGGACGGAAGGCAGAAAGAAAATGAAATATATCGTGATCCTTGGCGATGGTATGGCTGATGAGCCTATAGATGAGCTTGGCGGTAAGACTCCGCTTGAATATGCAAAGACAGAAGAGATGGACAGACTTGCTGAAATGAGCGAGATAGGAATGGTAAAGACGATTCCGGAGGGCATGAAGCCGGGCAGTGATGTGGCTAATCTTGCGGTTCTGGGATATGATCCCAAGAAGTATTATTCAGGGAGATCACCGCTCGAAGCACTCAGCATCGGAGCGCCGATGACGGATAAGGATGTCGCGATAAGATGCAACATCGTTACTATTTCCGATGAAAGAGATATACCATTCGAGGAACATACGATAATAGATCACAGTGCAGATGAGATCAGCACAGAAGATTGCAAAGTCCTGCTTGATGCGGTGAGAGACGAGATTGAGAACGATGAGTACAGGTTCTATCTTGGAACGAGCTACAGGCACTGTCTTATATGGAAAGGCGGACATGTTGTAGAACTCACACCTCCGCACGATGTGCTCACCCAGAAGATCGGGCAGTATCTTCCGGAAGATAAGGTACTGCGTGAGATGATGAAGAAGAGCTACGATATCCTTAAGGATCACCCGCTGAACAAAGCCCGCATAGCAAAGGGACTTAATCCTGCAAACTGCTGCTGGTTCTGGGGCGCAGGAACTAAACCCGCACTCACTTCATTTGAAAAGAAGACCGGTAAAAAGGGCATGATGATTTCCGCTGTCGATCTGCTTAAAGGCATAGCTACAGGAGCAGAGATGGGAGTTGCTCATGTTGAAGGAGCAAACGGAGGACTTAATACTAATTACGAAGGTAAAGCTCAGGCGGCGCTGGATGCGCTTTTAAAGCAGGGATATGATTTTGCATATGTGCACCTAGAAGCACCGGACGAAATGGGACATCAGGGCAGCGCTGAAAAGAAAGTAAAGTCGATAGAATATCTCGATTCAAGAATAATAGCTCCTGTATGTAAAGGTCTTGATGCATCCGGAGAACCATACAGAATGCTTATAATGCCGGATCATCCGACACCGGTGCGCCTAAGGACACATGTTTCTGACCCGATACCGTATATGATCTATGATTCTACGGCAAAACAGAATCATGATTGGCATTATAACGAACATGAGGCTGCGGCATCAGGCAATTTTGTACCTGAAGGATACAAGATGATCGACAGATTGTTTTCAAAGTGAATGACATATGAGGAGAATCAGATGAAGAAGGTTGTCAAGTTCGGTGGAAGTTCGCTTGCGAGCGCGGCTCAGTTTGAAAAAGCCGGAAGTATAGTTAAGAGTGAAGAATCAAGAAGATTTGTTGTTCCGTCAGCTCCGGGAAGAAGAAATCCGGATGATACAAAAGTGACGGATATGCTCTATAAATGTTATTCGCTTGCTGAAAATAACAAGGCGTATGATAAACTGCTCACTGCCATAAAAGACAGATATGATGAGATAATTGAGGGACTTGGGATAAATTACAGTCTTGACTCTGAATTTCAGAAGATAGATGTGAATTTCAGAAATAAGATCGGTGTAGATTATGCCGCTTCAAGAGGTGAATATCTGAATGGACTCGTTATGAGCGAATACCTCGGATTTCAATTTGTCGATGCTGCGGACGTTATCAGATTTAATGATGACGGAACATTCGATTCAGAAAAGACAAATGAACTTATGCGCGAGAAACTGGCTTCGATGGACAGCGCGGTTGTACCCGGCTTCTATGGTGCATATGAAGACGGCAGAGTAAAGACGTTTTCAAGAGGCGGATCAGATGTTACAGGATCGATCGTCGCACGTGCGGTAAAAGCGGATGTCTATGAGAACTGGACAGATGTTTCGGGATTTATGATAGCCGACCCCAGGATAATCGATTCACCAAAGAAAATCCAGACTATCACATATCGAGAACTTCGTGAGCTTTCATATATGGGTGCAAGCGTCCTTCATGAAGATGCAATCTTCCCGGTACGAAGAGAAGGCATACCGATCAATATAAGAAATACGAATGATCCGGAAGATTCCGGAACATGGATAGTAGAGAGTACATGTCAGAAGTCAGAATATACAATTACCGGTATTGCAGGAAAGAAAGGCTTCTGTGCAGTCAATATCGATAAGGATATGATGAATTCTGAAGTCGGTTTTGGCAGGAAAGTCCTTCAGGCATTTGAGGATAACGGAATATCATTTGAGCATATACCGTCAGGAATCGATACGATGACTGTGTTCGTCAATCAGGATGATTTTATGCATCGTGAACAGCAGGTTGTATCAGAGATTCATAGACTTTCACAGCCAGACACAATCGATATAGAATCAGACCTTGCACTTGTAGCCGTTGTTGGACGAGGAATGAAATCAACACAAGGAACTGCAGGCAGAATCTTTTCTGCACTCGCTCACGCACGTGTCAATGTCAAGATGATCGATCAGGGGTCTTCAGAGCTTAATATCATTATCGGAGTTAAGAATGAGGATTTTGAAACGGCGATCAAGGCAATCTATGATATATTTGTATTAACAAGAGCATAACCACAAAATACATGATTATTCCAAAGGAACTGTCATATGCCGCAGGCGCACAAAGTGTAATGCTGCGCGGTAGTATGGCGGTTCTTTTTATGTGTATCAAACCTTTAGCTTGAAGTATACACAATGAAATATAACAACAATTCAGACAATTACACGCAAATAAACAGTATATAGGGCAAATAATGCGACAAATAACAAATACAAGCGGGGAAAATGCGAAATATTATAAATACAACATTAATTTTGCAAAAGTGTATTGACAAATATACGTACATGCGATATCATAAAACTATCAAAAGAGAAGAAAAAAGAAATCGAATGGAAGGGAGGTACGAACCACCGGAATATTGAAAGAAACACAGAAATATAACATAAACTCAATGAAAATAAAAAAATCGTGATCAGTGTCCACGAAGTGCAGTGAAAAACCCATCAGATGCGGAACACTGCAGTATCAAACATACAAATAGATGTGGAACGACGCGAAATATTCGAAAGCGAGGTATAGTCCATTGGGTATTGCAGTCTAGGAGCGGGTGTCGATGATAAATGTGTCGATGCCCGCTTCTATTTTGCGTGAATAGCGAGGATGGGTTCCATCGTGCGAAGCACGAATGGAACCAAGACGAGCATCGCGTCAGTGAGGAGCGCAGCTCCGAACGGCGCGAATAGCGATGGGTTCCATCGTGCGAAGCACGAATGGAGAGGTATAAAATCATAGAAAAAGACAGAAAGATATAGTATGATGAAGTTGTGTTAAAATCAAAGCAAGGCAGGAGTCGTACATGAGCAGAAAACACAAAAAAAATGTTAATGAACAGATTGCTGAAAAAAACATAGAAAATGCAGCACAAGATGATCAGGTGGAATTTACCGAGGAAAAGGCGGAGAATGATACTGAGGAGCAATCCGAAAAAGCCGATGATGATATAGATAAGCAGTCATATAGCGCAAAGGAAAGCAACTCAGATGAGATAGAGTCGAGAGAGGATGCAAGAAGAAACGCACGTCGTCATAGAAGGCGCGCCGAGCAGAGAAATGCAGCACTTATCACGACAATATTATTAGCAATTGTCACTGTCCTGATCTTATTTGGAGTCAAAAAATTGAGTAATATCATTGCAAGTCATCAGGCAGCAGAGGATTATGCCGAACAGAGCGCATCGGAATCAGCAGCGGAAGCATCAAGTATAGTGATTGCTGAACCTTCGACTGAAACGGAAACTGTCGAGACTGAATCAGTTGATTATCTTCAGAATGTCGTAGATTCATGTATTCAGGAGATGCCAATAGAAGATAAAGTTGCGCAATTATTTATTGTCACACCAGAACAGCTTACCGGAGCAGAGTCTGTTCAACAGGCGGGAGATGCGACACAGGACGCACTCAGGGAAAAGGCTGTTGGAGGGATTCTTTATTTTAAGCAGAATCTGAAGGATAAAGAACAGGTTTCGGAAATGCTCAAGAATACTTCAGCGATGAGTAAATATCCGCTGTTTCTTGCGGTGGATGAAGAAGGCGGCAAGGTTAGCAGAGTAGCGGATGCGGGTATTGAAGGAAGTGTAAAAGTGGATTCTGAAGCTGCTATCGCTGCAGGCGGAGATACTGCCAAAGCAGAAGAAGCAGGAGAGACTATAGGATCATATCTGAATGCACTTGGATTTAACCTGGATTTTGCACCGGTAGCTGATGTTGTTACGGATCAGGCATCATCTTCGATAGGAGACAGATCATATGGTGCAGATCCGAGTATAGATGGACAGATGGTCGCAGCGATGACGACGGGACTCCAGCAGACTGGTGTTAGCGCATGCCTTAAACATTTTCCGGGAATAGGTGATGCTAGCGGTGATACTCATAAACAGAAGGTTGAGATCGCAGAGACACTTGACGATATGAAGCAGAAGAACTTTATCCCGTTTAAAGCAGGTATCGATGCAGGTGCTGATTTTGTGATGGTAGGGCATGCTGATGTATCTGCAATAGATACAAGTGCAGAATATGTACCGGCAAGTCTTTCAAAGATGATGATTACAGATGAGCTTAGAGGTGAACTTGGATTTAACGGGATTGTCGTGACGGATGCGATGAATATGAAAGCGATATCCGATTATTTTGGTGCTGACGAGGCGGCAGTAAAGGCGATTCAGGCAGGCGTGGATATTATACTTACGCCGGCGGATTATGACAAGGCATATAGCGGAGTCCTTGCGGCAGTAAAAGATGGAACAATATCTGAAGATAGGATAAATGAATCACTTGAAAGGATATATAGTGTAAAGTATGAGGATAAGATAAACGGAGTCACATCAGAAGAAACATCGGCATCATCAGAGACTGCAGCTTCTTCGGAGAGCAGTTCTACATCGACTGACAGTGTAAAAGAGAACGGAGAGTGATATGGAACTTTATAACAGTATAGAAGAAGTTTTTTCCGTATTTGTCAATTATGGGATACTTGTACTTGAGTTCATAGGTGTTATGGTCTTACTCGTGACAGCGCTCAAGAGCGTAAAAGGGATAATAAAAAGAGAAGAGCATGTAAGACTTGATCTTGCTCAGGGCATAGCGCTTTCGCTGGAGTTCAAACTGGGCGGAGAAGTACTTAGAACAGTTATCGTCAGGACAAAGAGTGAATTGGTTGTTCTTGGCGCGATCATCGTTCTTCGTGGTATATTAACGTTCCTGATACAATGGGAAATTAAAAACGAGGAAGCCAGGATTGCCGAACTTAGAAAAAAACGTGAATCTTCGGAAATCAAATAAGTTCCAAAAATGCGCCAATGTTTCCACGCAGTCCTTTTGCGGCACGGTGTGAAAACAGATATTCAGGATTACAGCAGGTACATATGTCCGTACATTCAATATGCGCGGGCAGGATACCTGCTTCTTTTAATACGATCTTATTTGCCTGCCAGAGATCAAGCAGATATTTCCCGTCGTCTTTCAGGGTGAGTATGCTGGAAATATCATCAGATACCGGGAACGCAGAGGTGAATTCGTCAGCTACCTCGGGACCTACCTCATAGCAGCTGCTGCATATTGATGGACCGATACAGGCAAGGATGTCTGAAGGATCTGATCCAAATACGTCATGCATCTTTTTAACAGTGCAGACGCCCATGCGTGAAACTGTGCCTTTACGACCGGAGTGCGAAAGACCTATGACTTTATTTACCGGATCAAGAAAATAAAGTGGAACGCAGTCGGCATAAACAGTAGTGAGGACAATGCCGATTTCATTTGTGATAAGCCCGTCGACATCGCTGTATCCGCGAGGGCGCGTCAGGCCTTTACCGGCATCGTCACGTGTAACGACCATAACGTTGGTCGTATGTGTCTGATCACTTAGGACAAAATCAGACGGCTGACATCCGATCACGGCAGCGATACGCCGAAAATTCTCCTGGACATTTTCCGGCTTATCACCTTTTGAAGTACTGAGATTAAGCGATGCAAGGTAACCTTTGCTGACACCGCCAAGACGTGTTGTAAACATATTTTTTACAAGACCGGTATTATCAAGCATAGGGAAAGTCAGATATTCCAGACCGTCTGCATTATGTCTTGTGAGAACTGGATTAAAGGGATCTTTGCGTATCAGATGCCTTTTATTTCCCAGAGTATCTTCATATTCATCGGATGTGATGATCTTACTCGTTGTCATTTTATGCCTCCATGCTCGACCTTGCATCATATTATCACATTTTATTATAGAAATGACAATGCTGTTTAAAGAGGTACATGATACCGGAAAGCAAGTCAGGTCATTATTGAGCGTAAGGTGGTAAGGTACTATTAAGCGTAAGGCGGTAAGGTACTATAAATCTTGTAAATGCAAGATGTCTATGGTATTCTTAATCAAAAGGGTAATCAACATTAATTATTGATGGAAGGGGTACATTATGATTAATATAAGTGGTGGAAACGTAGATGTAAAATCTCTTGAAATGAAAGATATCATGGATATTTCTGCTCTGCAGAAGTTCCTGGATGATTTCGCTATTGGAATGAACTGTGCGGCTGTAGCTGTCGATATTAATGGCAATGAGGTCACAAAACCAAGCGATTACCGCCCATTTTGTCAGGACTTTATTCACAAGAGCGCTGTCGGGGATGCGCGATGTGCGGAATGCCATAAGAGATTTGGAGAGGAAGCAGCAAAATCAGGAAAGCCATATATCGGTCAGTGTCATGCGGGAATGGTAGATTTTGCTACACCTGTTATGATAGATGGCATACAGATAGGTACGATCCTTGGAGGACAGATCCTCGAAAAAGAACCTGATGAGATGAAGATCCGTACGGTTGCATCCGAGATAAATGTTGACCCTGATCAGCTTGTCGAAGCAGCACATAAGGCAGATATTGTTCCTGCGAAGAGCATTGCGGCTGCGGCAGACGTGCTTTTCATAGTTGTAAATGAACTTGCAAGGACAGGATATAACAGGATTGAGACACAGGCTCTTGTCGAGAACATGTCTGACAGCTTCAAGCAGATCTCAGAGACTATCGATAATCTTGCTCAGTCAGCCCAGACAATCACTGAGAACCAGGATGCACTGAGTACCGAGATAGGCGGGATTGAGACGACAGCACGTGATATCGCTAACATTGTCACATCGATCGGGAAGGTAGCTGACCGTACTAAGATGATAGGACTTAACGCATCAATAGAGGCGGCAAGACTTGGAAATGACGGAAGGAGTTTCTCAGTAGTCGCAAAGGAAATCCGTAATCTGGCTGAGAATACAAAGCAGACCGCAGGTCAGATCACATCGCTCAATGAACAGATCTCTGAGAAGGTTAAGGATACGACAACAAAATCAACAGATACTCTTGGCGCGACACAGGATCAGTCAGCCGCCATGGAAGAGCTTTCTGCAACTGTTACGAATATGCTTGAACAGACAGAAAGACTCAAGAATCTTTTTAAATGAAAAAGAAATCACTGTAATTGAAGAACCACATTACAGAAAAGATATTCAGGAGGATAACAGGAAATGTTAGAGTTCAGATACGATACACAGCTTCTTATCGATGGCAAGGATCTTGATGAAGATGATGTCAGAGATTACATCACGGAACACTTCAAGGGAGACTGCCTTATCGCGGTAGGCGATGACGATACGATAAAGATTCATTTTCATACAAATGAACCATGGAAGATACTTGAATATGGCGCATCGGTAGGAGAGATATATGATATCGTAGTTGAGGATATGGATCGACAGACCAGAGGTCTTAAGGGCTGAAAGATGCCGCGCATGCGGCAAGACGGACTGATTATCAATTGTATGTTTTCTGCTGTCCATGTCTCACAGGCACGGACAGCATTTTTATCACATCATAATATATAGTTTCACGAGGAGAGGGAAAATGACAGAGCAAAAGGAATACAGCCCAAAAGATATCGAGCCGAAATGGCATAAATACTGGGATGAGCATCAGACATTCAAGACGGATGTCTGGGATTTTAGTAAACCTAAATATTATGTATTGGATATGTTTCCGTACCCTTCAGGCGTAGGTCTTCACGCTGGTCATCCGGAAGGGTATACGGCTACAGATATAGTCTCTCGAATGAAGAGGATGCAGGGATATAACGTTCTTCATCCGATGGGATATGACAGTTTTGGATTGCCGGCAGAGCAGTATGCAGTATCGACCGGACATCATCCGAACGGCTTTACGGAAAATAATATAAAGACTTTTACTAAGCAGCTTAAGGAGCTTGGCTTCGATTATGACTGGAGCAAACTTATCGCAACGAGCGATCCTAAGTTCTATAAGTGGACGCAGTGGATATTCAAGCAGCTTTATCTTGCCGGATATGCAAAGTATATCGATATGCCTGTAAACTGGTGCGAAGAGCTTGGCACAGTTCTTTCTAACGATGAGGTCATTGACGGAAAATCAGAGCGTGGCGGATATCCGGTAATCAAGAAGAACATGAAACAGTGGGTCATCGATCAGCCTGCATTTGCCGAGGAACTGCTCGATGGTCTGAATGAGATCGACTGGCCTGAATCTACGAAGGAGATCCAGCGAAACTGGATCGGAAAGTCAGAAGGCGTTGAGGTCGATTTTAAGATAAAGGATGGCGGTCAGTTTTCTATCTATACGACTTGCATCGAGACTATATATGGCATAACGTTCATGGTTCTTGCACCTGATGGACAGATCACTAAAGACCTTATGCCGCGTGTAGAAAATAAAGATGAGGTTCAGGCTTATATAAATGAGACCGCGCAGAAGAATGATATTGACAGGACCGATACGAGCAAGGGCAAGACTGGATGCGAACTTAAGGGAGTATTTGCCATAAATCCTGTAAATGGAAAGGAAGTTCCACTCTATATCGGTGATTTTGTTCTGGCAAATTATGGAACCGGCGCAGTTATGGCGGTACCGAGTCATGATCAGCGTGATTTTGAGTATGCTGTCGCACACAAGCTTCAGATGATTCAGGTAATAGAAGGAGCGGACGTTTTTGAAAAGGCATTTGAAAAGCAGGATTATCT
>OBMA010000997.1_pt1 | contig 17225 bp, 11 predicted proteins | sample 1539141 | NCBI WGS metagenome assembly OBMA01 (sample SAMEA3991484, study PRJEB22521) | metagenome | biome: anthropogenic terrestrial biome; feature: sewage plant; material: raw primary sludge | place: Sweden | collected 2012-09-26 | reverse complement strand
GCGGCGAATGGGAATTCCATAATCTGCCTGACGAATGGCAGATCAGCTACGACGACCTTCATTTCAACCTTAAGCCCTTCAGTTTCAAGCACACCGGGCTCTTTCCCGAGCAGGCAGTCAACTGGGACTGGTTCTCTCCTATAATAGAGCGGGAAATAAAAGACACCGGTCGCACCGTCAAGGTTCTCAATCTCTTTGCATATACGGGCGGCGCCACAGTTGCCGCAGCGCATGCAGGTGCAACAGTCACTCACGTTGACGCTTCAAAAGGAATGGTCGGCTGGGCAAAAGAAAATGCAGCCTCCTCCGGTCTGCCAGACGCTCCGATACGCTGGCTCGTAGATGACTGCACAAAATTCGTAGAACGTGAGATTAGACGTGGCAATAAATATGATGCCATTATCATGGATCCGCCCTCATACGGACGCGGACCCAAAGGCGAGATCTGGAAGATAGAAGAAAGCATCTACCCGTTCCTGCAGCTTACATCGCAGCTGCTCTCAGACGATGCCCTCTTCGTCCTACTCAACTCCTACACCACCGGACTCCAGCCTGCCGTACTTAATTACATGATGAGCTCCGTCTTTATCCCCACATTCGGCGGACACGTCGAAGCCGATGAGATCGGACTACCCGTTTCGTCCAACGGCCTCGTCCTTCCCGAAGGCGCCTCCGGACGCTGGACACGCCGCTAACACACATATCACGTTACACATCTACACCGCGGCTCCGTCATACATAAGCTGATGCCAACATCACGTTACGCATTACACCGCGACTCCGTCATATGTGTCAGACGAAGACCATTTTACAACGCCAGTGCTTGGCGAGGTTCTTATCGAGCCTACGCACTGCTGCGTTGTAACTGAGCGCAAGCGAGTCTGAGTCGACACATATTGACTGGAGCCGCCAGCCAATGCCAACCTCAATAACCCTTAAGGTGCACCTTCCCGGCTTCCTTAAGCCTCGCCATCGCCCTTGCAAGAGATGCCGACGACATATGGTACTCCTCAATGCTCTGCTTCTGACGAAGACGCTCCTCAGCACGCTCCTTGGCCTCCTTGGCCCTGTGGATATCAATCTCCTCAGGACGCTCCGCAGAATACACAATAAGCTTGATACGATTGTTAGCGACACTCGCAAAGCCACTCGACACAGCCGCCTCGATCCACTCCTCATCAGGCTTCTGAATCCGCATGACACCGCTAGTGACAGCGACCACCATATTCTCATGATGCGGCATGATCCCAATCTCACCGTCAGTACCCGGAAGAATGATCATGTTCGCACGACCATCATAAAATATTCTATTTGCCGTAATCACCTGAAGTGAAAATGTAGTTGCCATACTGCGCCTTCGATTCCAATGTATAAACTATATCATCTATCACTGTTTGATTTCTTCCGCTCTCTTCTTGACGTCCTCAATAGTTCCGACATTAAAGAAAGCCGATTCCGGATAATCATCCATCTCACCATCAAGGATAGCCCTAAACCCTTTTATCGTATCCTCGACTGAAACATATTCTCCCTTGATACCAGTGAAGTTCTCGGCAACATGGAACGGCTGTGAAAGGAACTTCTGCATCTTTCTTGCCCTGTATACAGTCTTCTTGTCTGCGTCTGACAACTCTTCCATACCAAGGATAGCGATGATATCCTGCAGTTCCTTATACTTCTGAAGTGCTGCAGTCACTTCACGTGCCGTATTATAATGCTCATCTCCGACAACTTCTGCTTCAAGGATACGCGATGATGATTCAAGCGGATCTACCGCCGGATATATACCCTGCTCTACTATTTTCCTTGAAAGAACCGTTGTCGCATCAAGATGCGTAAATGTCGTAGCAGGAGCAGGATCAGTCAGATCATCTGCGGGAACATAGACAGCCTGAACGCTCGTTACTGAGCCGTTCTTCGTTGACGCAATTCTCTCTTGCAGCTCACCTACATCATTTGCAAGTGTCGGCTGATATCCTACTGCGGACGGCATACGGCCAAGAAGCGCCGATACCTCCGACCCCGCCTGTACATATCTGAATATATTATCGATAAATAAAAGGACATCCTTGTGTTCTACATCCCTGAAATACTCAGCCATTGTAAGCCCGGTCTCAGCGACTCTCATTCTGGCACCCGGTGGCTCATTCATCTGCCCGAACACAAGTGCAGTCTTATCTATTACACCAGACGATCTCATTTCCGTCCAAAGATCATTGCCTTCACGTGAACGCTCTCCAACGCCGGTAAATATAGAATAACCACCGCTTTCAGTCGCCACATTATGGATAAGTTCCTGAATAAGGACTGTCTTTCCGACACCTGCACCGCCGAACAGACCTACCTTTCCACCCTTGGCATATGGGGCTAGCAGATCTATTACTTTTATCCCGGTCACAAGCATTTCAGCGACAGGGCTCTGCTCATCAAATGCCGGCGGATCCCTGTGAATACACCAATGCGGCTCTGTTTCAAGTGATGCTCCACCATCAAGTGTATCTCCCAGGACATTGAACAGACGTCCAAGTGTCTTCTCTCCGACAGGTACCTTGATGCCTGACCCTTCCGTTGTTACCTCCATGTCACGGCATAAACCTTCACTTGCCGAAAGCATGATGCAGCGCACCGTATCATCTCCGATATGCTGCTGTACTTCCATGACCTTCCGTTTTCCGTCCACTTCTGTTTCAAGTGCATCCTTTATAAGTGGAAGATCATCATCCGGGAATCTAACATCAACCACTGGTCCTGAGACCTGCGTTATTCTGCCTTTTTTCATACGATCTCCTCTTTAGCTGCTTTTTCTTTATTTCTTTCAAGTGCTCTCGCGCCTCCGACAACTTCAGTTATCTCCTGCGTGATCGCGCCCTGTCTGACGCGGTTATACTGAATTGACAGATCGTGCATCATCTTCTCCGCACTGTCCGTCGCTGCCTGCATAGCCTGCATTCTTGCATTCTGTTCACTTGAATATGATTCGATCAGTGCTCCGTAGATCATTCCTGTCACATAGTTTGGAACAATGCTTTCAAAAATGTCCTTTGCCGAAGGAACCATGTGAAACTCTTCCTGCATAGTGCCAGTAAGCGCATTTGACGGCAGGTTTATCGTGAAATCCTTCTTCTTGAGCGGGAGCAGCTGCTGATTGACCACCTCTGATGTGAGCGAGTTGATCATCTGTGTATATATGATGTGAATCTCATCCAGTTCATCATTATCGAACAGATCCATAAAATGCTCTGTGATAACACGTGCTCTGTGCATCGTAGGATTCTGCGCCGTATATCTGAATTCTTCCGTTATATCATAACCATGCGAAGTGAAATACTGACGTCCAAGTTCTCCGACCACGTATAGCTTTGCCTTATCCGGATTCTGTGATATCAGTTCATCTGCTTTTCTGAAGATGTTGTGATTATACGCTCCCGCCATACCCTTATCTGCTGAAACGACTATATATGCGATACTTTTGATTCCTCGCTTTACATCTTCTTCGCGGTTGCCAAAATACTGATGCTTAAAATCCGTAGTATGCCTCAGGATACGGCTGATCTGATCCTGCAGTCCATAAAAGTAAGGCTCCGTGTCCTTCAGGTTCTTCTTCGCCTTCTGAAGCTTGGCTGATGAGATCATATACATTGCTTTGGTGATCTTCATCGTATCGGCTATGCTCTTTTTTCTATTTTGAATTTCCTTAGCTGTTGCCATTTTGCCACTTCGATTCTGCTTTCTGTCTTGTCACATCATCAGTCTGATACAGAGTCATGCCTTTTTATTTGCAGTATTTTCAGGTTCTTTCTCTTCAAAGATCGATCTGACAAATAAGAATGCCTCATCAGTGATCTTCTTTTCGATATCCGGTGTAAGTTCCTGACCTATAGTAATCGAACTCATGACATCAGGTTTATGCTCGTTGAAGAAACTTATCATCTTCATCTGTGTCTCTTTCACCTGATCAGTCGGTATATCCATGAACACCTTATGAGTCGCAGCACATAGTGTCACTACCTGCTCGGCCATGCTTAAAGGTCTTCCAAGCGGCTGCTTCAATAGCTGCATAAGTCCATCACCGTATTTCAGCATAGCTTTTGTCTCATCATCAAGATCCGAGCTGAACTGCGTGAATACTTCCATCTCGCGGAACTGTGCGAGATCGATACGTATGCTGCCTGCTGCCTTCTTCATAGCTTTAGTCTGGGCAGCTCCGCCTACACGTGATACAGAAAGTCCTACGTTAACAGCAGGTCTCATACCTTCGTTAAACAGATCCGATTCAAGACATATCTGACCATCTGTTATAGATATGACATTTGTCGGAATATATGCTGATATATCACCATACTGTGTCTCTATGACAGGCAGTGCCGTTATAGAACCGCCGCCTGCTTCCGGTGTAAGTCTGCTGCTTCGCTCAAGAAGTCTTGAATGAAGATAGAAGACATCTCCCGGATATGCTTCACGGCCTGGCGGTCTTCCCAGAAGAAGGGATATCGCTCTGTATGCCGCCGCATGCTTTGTCAAGTCATCATAGACGATCAGGACATCTTTACCCTGATACATAAAATATTCTGCAAGTGCCGTAGCCGAATATGGCGCAACATACTGAAGCGGCGCACTGTCTGATGCGCACGCATTTACAACGCATGTATACGACATTGCATCATGACTCTTAAGGTTGTTGACGAGTCTTGCTACTGTCGAAGCTTTCTGTCCTATAGCACAGTAGATGCAGATCACACCTTTATCTTTCTGGTTTATTATCGTATCTATCGCTATGGAAGTCTTTCCTGTCTGCCTGTCTCCGATTATAAGTTCACGCTGTCCGCGTCCTATAGGGAACATTGAGTCGATAGAAAGGATTCCCGTCTGAAGCGGGACTGATACCTGTTTTCTGTCAACTATGCCCGGTGCTTCATTTTCTATCGGACGGTAACCTTCTGACTTTATCTCGCCGAGTCCATCTATCGGAGCGCCAAGTGCATCAATGACCCTCCCAAGGAATTCTCTTCCAACAGGTATTCCTGCACGTCTCCCGGTTCTTCCTACTTTTGTATCCTGCTTTATCTCGTGTTCACTTCCGAACAGTATGACACCTATCTCGTTTGTACGGATATCCTGCACCATTCCTTTGACACCGTTTTCAAATATAACGATCTCTCCATACTGTGCATGATCGATTCCGCTTACGACAGCGATACCGTCACCTATCGTCTTGACAAAACCGATCTCTTTATCATCCGCTTCAATATCAAAATCACTTATCTCTGATCTTAATATTGAGATGATATCTTTTTCCGATGGTGAGAAGACCTTCTGACGTTCCAAAAGTCTGTCCGCAAGCTGCCTGCTTCTGCCCTTTTGGCTCCAGTCATAGACATGTGTCCCTATCCTCAGCGTAAATCCGCTGATAAGTGAATCGTCCTGACTGCTCTTTATCTCAATATCATGCCCGCATTTTCTGCGAACAAACTCCTCGATCTCATTCATCTCACTTTCCGTAGGCGGTGTAACATATACAAGCTCCGCTCCGGTGTGTGATGAATCAGGTCTTTTATTTTCAAGATCATCTGTATTTGTGCTCAAATAGTTCACCTGCTTTTCACTGAGACTTCTTCTTTGTCTCTGAAATAAATTTCTCAAAAAGCGCATGGTCAGTCTCTGGATCAGCCTTTGATGCAGTCATCTTGTCACTTGCTTCAATGACCATTCCTGCGATCTCATCTTTGGCATCAGCGATCATCTGGCTATGTTCCTTTTCAGCTGCTGCCTTGGCATCTTCAAGTTTCTCACCGGCTTTTTTATCCGCTTCCGATACTATGCGGTCATATTCCTGTGATGCCTTGTTATGTGCTTCCTCAAGAGATTTTTCCTTGTCAAGTTCGAGCTGTTTCAGAGAATCATCATACTGCTTCTTAAGATCATCGGCTTCCTTCTGCTTGGCCGTTGCCTCCGAAAGCACATCTTCAGCTTCCTGCTGACGTTTTTCCAGTATGTTGTTGACCGGTTTGAACAGGAATTTCTTAATCAGTAAAAATAAGATGATTACATTTATCACTGTCCATACCAGGTTCATATCCAATTTTAGCATTTTTATTTTCCTTCCCCGAAATGCATGTTCCTGTTACTTATTATTTAAGAAGCAGGATTATAAGCAGTGCGATAACAAAACCATAGATTGCTGTTGCTTCAGCAAGTGCACATCCGAGGATAAGTATCTTTGATATCTTGCTCTCCGCTTCGGGCTGTCTGGCAACTGCGTCTGTTGCCTTTCCCGTTGCGATTCCTATACTGAGTCCGGCTCCAATTGCCGTAAGTACTGCGACTGCGGCTCCTATTGCTACTGTATTCATAATAATCTCCTTCTGCCCATATGTAGGCAAATAAAATGTTTAGTCATCAACTGCTTCCCTGATGAAAAGTCCCGTCAGGAAAACAAAGACGTAAGCCTGAATAAAACCATCAAATATATCAAAATAGAGACTGAAGATGACCGGAACACCTACCGGTACGAACATCTCTATCAGTGCCATGATAACGAATGAACCAAGCACATTTCCAAAGAGTCGCATGCATAGTGAAAGCGGTCTGATGAACACTTCCATTATGTTTATCGGAGCTATGACTGCCACAGGCTCTGCAAAGCTCTTAGCCCATCCATTCACGCCTCTTTTGCGTATACCTGCCACTTCTACAAGCACTATGCTCATGATCGCCAGTGCCGCGGTAACATTCAGATCCTTTGTCGGTGATTTCATGCCGAACATTCCGATAATGTTCGAAAGTCCGATATACAAAAGAACTGTCGAGAGATATTCGACATACGGCTTGCCATTGGGTCCCAGGATATCTGACACAAAATTCTGTAATCCAGTCACTATCGCTTCCGCGGCTGCCTGTCTCTTCGATATATGATCGACCTTGAGATCATGTGTAAGCCACATACTGAGTAGCACAAGAACCGCCATTACGACCCATGTGATAACGACCGACTCGGTAATATCTATTCCGCCAAATATCGGTATTGTAAATGCTGTATCGACATTCAGCTCTTTGACAATCCGATCAGCTATGTTATTCGTAGTATTCACTTCCTTTTCTTTAATTAGTTATTATGAATTCTAAGACTGTTTCGTAAAATAGTAAAGCTAAAAATGATTTTGCATCATTCACTCTGTGAAAATAGAGTGAACAGTCTTCCATTTTAATGCATTTGTGGTATAATATTTGACTTGTGAGCAAATAAACATATATTAAGAAGAGACAACTTCGAAGTACGGCACGTGTCCGTTATGACACTGATAAGGAATTCGCAATGAAACAGCAGATTAAAGCACCAAAGAAAGAATCTTCGTTCGACTTGTTCTGGAGAAAACATGATACTGCAAGAAAGACCCTGAACACGATAATGTTCATTATCGCACCGGCACTCTCATTTTTCCTGATGGAGAATTATACCCACTCTCCTTTTAAGACTATGAAACCGTTTCCTATTTTCCTGAACTTGTTCTTCTATTATGTTGTCGCAGCAATGATGACATTCATCATGGGCAAGATAAGATCAGGAATTCTGTTTGTATCGATCTTCTCCTCGATATTCGGAATCATCAACATGTATATATACCGGTTCCGCGCTACTCCGTTCCTGCCGTGGGATGTCTATTCATTTAAGACAGCGATGAGCGTATCCGGCAACTACGACTACACTCCCGGCGCAAGAGCTGTAAAAGTCATAATCGGCTTTCTGATTCTCTTCCTTGCAGAATGGTATCTCTGTGAGGGCACGATCTCATTTGACAAAAAATGGAAAACGGCCGCGGTACGTGTCGGCGGAGCCGTTATCTCATTTTCACTTATATGGGCATTTACCGCTTCTCTTCACGATGATTATATCGTTGAACATAAGTACTGCCTCTACGACAAACTCTTCACCCCTGACACGATGCAGTACAAGGATGGCACATACATCGCATTCCTGATGGAGCTTAGATACCTCACTCCCGGAAGTCCGTCCGGCTATAATGAAAATGCCGCCAAGGAAAAACTTGCAACCTACAATGTCGATGACAGCGCATCTCAGACCCCAAACATCATTGTTATAATGAATGAATGTTTCAGTGATCCCGCCGTTGACTGCGATTTCACTACAAATGAAGACTATATGCCTTTTCTCCATTCGCTACAGAAATCAGATGACAGCGACTCTGTCACCGGATACCTTAATGTATCAGTTCTCGGCGGCAATACGGCAAATACCGAATTCGAATTTCTGACAGGAAACTCTATGGCATTTCTTACTGTAGGCAGTGTTCCCTATCAGCAGTACATACACAGTTCCCTTCCATCGCTCGTAGATCATCTTGAAACATACGGATACGATACGACAGCGATGCATCCCTATCACGCTCAGGGATGGAATCGTAACAAAGTCTATCCTTATCTTGGATTTAATCAGTCATTTTTTGATACTGATTTCATTTCTGCCGGTCATGATCAGACGATCAGAAAATATATAAGCGATCAGGCTGATATCGAGATGATCGAGGACAGATATGAGCATAAAGATAAAGACAAGCCTATGTTCATGTTCAATGTCACTATGCAGAACCATAGCGGTTTTGATGAGCTTTTCTCTAATTTCGACCCGGAGATAAAAGCTGACGGTGTTACAGATGTCGCGGCAAATCAATACCTCTCACTCATGCGCGAATCTGACAGATCGCTCCAGAGCCTTACTGAATACTTCACCGGAAAAGAAAAGACTGTGATCGTCATGTTTGGTGATCATCAGCCGACAGACAGTGTTGTTAATCCTCTGTACAAGCTTAGCGGAAAATCATGCCAGTCACTTACACCTGAAGAGGAAGATTCCCGTTATGAGGTGCCTTTCGTGATCTGGGCAAATTATGATATCGATGAACAGAAAGATCTTAACATAAGTGCCAACTATCTTTCCGGTCTTGTCCTCAAGACCGCCGGTGTCCCGCTTTCAGATTACCAGCAGTTTCTCGAAGAGACCGAGAAGAAATATCCTGTCGTTTCCGGACGCCGCATAATGAACGCAGACGGAAAAGACTGTGAACTCACTGACGTTCGAAAGGAGCTTAACACTTATGAAGATCTCCAGTATTACAGGCTTTTTGACTGGAAATAAAACAAAACCCGGTCATCATTTAAAGCCCCTTACGCAGTATTGTCTTTATGCATTTTTCCTTCCTGTTGTGATCATGGTCATAGCGATCATCGGGAATGGTATATTCCCGTTCGGTGAAAACTGTTTTCTCCGTACCGACCTGTATCACCAGTATCTCCCGTTCATGACTGAATTCCACCGCAGGATCCTGAGTGGCAGCGGAATCGGGTTTTCGTGGGAGCTTGGGCTTGGATCTAATTATTCCGCGCTATACGCATATTATCTGGCAAGCCCGATAAACTGGCTGTTCGCGCTCATTCCTACGCATGCGATGATAGAGGCAATGACAGTCGTTATAATCCTCAAGATCGGTCTCTGCGGTTCTTCGTTCTGCTATTACCTTTCTAAGCACTTTAACGTCCAGTCTGACTCTATAGTCATGTTCTCTCTGTTCTATTCGCTCTCAGGGTTCATGGCTGCATATAACTGGAACATAATGTGGCTCGATTCCATCGCTCTTGCCCCACTCATCATACTTGGACTTGAGAAGCTCGTATCTGAAGGCAAATGGAAATTCTACTGCATTACACTCGCACTTTGCGTTTTGACAAATTACTACATATCGATAATGATATGCATCTTTCTTATACTTTATTTCATCATTCTTATCCTGTTCATCCCGTGGAAACAGAAGGGAACTGCGCTCATACGCTTTGCGCTCTCTTCCATCCTTGCCGCATGTATTGCCGCTATCGTTCTTGTGCCCGGCGTAATGGCTCTTACCGGAACAAAATTCACAGGAACGACTTTCCCTAAGACACTTGAGTACTATTTTTCTCCAGAAAAAGTACTTGCGCGTCATTGCATGAATGTATGCACAGATCTCAAAAATGACCACTGGCCAAACATATACTGCGGCGTTGGCATCCTATTCCTCTTTCCACTCTATGTATCGTGTAGAAAGATATCGCTAAAAAAGAAGATACCGATTATCTGTCTCCTTGCATTTTTCATCGTGAGTTTCAGTCTCAACACACTGAACTTTATATGGCATGGTCTGAACTATCCTGATTCACTGCCTGCAAGACAGTCTTTTCTCTACATCATAGTGCTGCTTACTGCATGCTATGAGGCTTTTCTGCATATACGCGAATTCAGCCGGAAACACCTTCTCATATGCCTGGCTGTATCAGCGGCACTTGTCGTTCTCTTTTATTTCCGCAACGATAACAGTGACCATTTCTCGCCTAACTATGCCATCCTCACAACAGCGATCTTTCTCGCTCTCTACGCCGTTGCCGGCGTATTCTTCTATCTGCGTAAAGGCAACCAGGACATTATCGTTTCGATCATACTGATAATCGCGCTCGCCGAAGTCGGTATCAATACGATATGCACAAGTGTCAGTACTGTCAGCCGCTCAAGCTACACTGATAAATGGTATAGAAAAGAAGATGCAGCATCCAAGATAAGGGAGTCTGATGACGGATTCTACCGCATTGAGGAAGATGCCAGAGTATCAAAAAACGACGGTGTCTTGTCAGATTACATGAGTGCTTCTCTCTTTTCAAGCACGGCAAATGGAGATGTAGAAACATTCTACAAAAATGTCGGTCTTGACAGCAGCAAAGTATATTACAGTTTCGATGGAGCAACGCCACTTACAGCTACACTGCTCAATGTCAGATACCTCATGTCTCTTAAAGACAAGAATCTTTCCAATCATTTTCTTACTTACGTCACAAACGAAGATGACCTTAACATCTATAAATCTACATACGATACAAGTATAGGCTACATGCTTCCTTCAGGTTTTGACAAGAAATGGGATACTGGCCGTGGAACAGCCGCAGCTGTACAGAATGATTTTGCACATGCGCTTGGGATAAAGGAAGATCTCTTCACACCATATACGATCGAGGTAAACGGAAATAAGGCAACGATAATCGCCGATCAGAACGAACACATATATATGTACACAGTCGGCTCTACAGCAGACCTGTGCAGCACGATCAATGAAACGCTGACACGTGAAGACGGCAGTGTGATAACCCGTTCATTTTCAAAATGCCAACGCGGTGTCCTTATGGATCTCGGGACGCTTTCAGCCGGTGACAGAGTCGAACTCACTGCAAAAGAGGGTTCTCTCTCAAGCATATCTCTTAACGGATATCAGCTTGATGATAACGTTATGAGTGAGACACTTAATATACTTACCCGTCAGAAGCTTGAAGTGACTGATCACGGAGATGATTATCTTAAAGGCAAGATAAATGTGTCCGATGCAGGTATGCTGTTCATGTCCGTTCCTGACGAGAAGCACTGGACTCTGTATGTTGATGGCGTCAAGACCGATTACATCGATTTTGAAGACGCATTCATAGGTGTTGATCTTTCCAAAGGGGATCATGAGATATATCTGAAATTTACTCCGATAGGACAAAGATATGGTATTCTCCTAAGCATGGTCGGCATCGCGATATTTGTTACTGCGGTATACATAAGCAAGAGGAAGCAAAAGAAACTGTCAGATCAGATATAATGATGCTGATGCATCCATTAAGCATCTGTTTAGTGTTATCGCTCGAGTGCGATCTTGGCTTCATCGAAGCCATCATCGCTGATCGAGACCATCGTCTTTAATTTACTCTATGGCTATCTTGGCTTCATCGAAGCCATCATCGCTGATTGAGACCATCTTCTTAATATTACTATTCTTGGCTGATGCAGATATTATCGTACCGGAATCAAGCTCCGCGTCTATACTTCCATCTGTTTTCTTTATAAGATCTTCAAATCTTACAACAACTTCCGCATTGCACGATGTACCGTCCTGCTGTGTCAAGACAGCATTGTACACAAGTCTGACGTCATTTATATGCTTCATTACCGTATTATCTGAATCATTGCTCCTGATGTTAAAATACGCTGATATAAGCGTAGGTGATACCCATCTGAATGTCGTCGATGTCCCGGACCACACCGGCATCAGCCCCATCTCACTGAATATCCTCAGCCCGTATTCACGTGCTTTACCATCCGTAAACAGTTTTGATGCCGCCTGATTCATCTCATCCAGCGCATCCTGCGAAAGTTCCGATGGATCCGTCAGATATGAATCTCCCGCACTGATAGTATATGTCTTTTCCGCTTTTCCATCTGTTCCGTCCGGCTCGCAGCACATGCTCAGTGCTTTTTCTGTATCATAAGATGCGGATATGACATATGTGTCACCTGCCGTATAATATTCTTTTGGTGATTCTACCGCAAATACCACATCCTTTATAAACTCGTCTGTACTCTTATTTTCCACTGATAGCGTTATGTATGGAGATATTCCTGATGCATTTACACTAATATCCTTAAAGAGCTCGTCATTATCTATTATACGTGCATCCTTAAGCCCGCTTATCTCGTATGTCACCGGGTCGGCCTGAACTCTGAGTTTCTGAGCCTTGGCTTCCGCCTTGTCATACTCCCATGTTATCGTAATGCTATCCCCATTCTTCAGATCAGTATTTTTATCAGGAACAGCTTTCACCGTCTTTGCGAAGTCCGCAAACTGAACCGGGCTTGTGACATTAGCCTTCACACTGCCCTTCCCGTTATATCCCGACAATGATACCTGTAGCATATCATCAAGATTTACATTCGTGTACGAAAGATAGTTGCACGAAATGACTGCGATCACTGCCGCTGCGGCGAGTATTCCAAGACTTAATGCGATAATCACACGGTGACTCATCTTCCTCGTTATTCTGCCTTTGTTCCGGTTCTTGCTTTGATCATTAGGCTTACACTTGTTTTGGTCTATGTTTGGGTCTATGACCTGACCTCTGGCCTGATCTATGTCCTGACCTCTGGCCTGATCTATATTGTAATCTTTATCAAGTTTATCCATTAATATTTCAATTCCATCCTTTAGTGTGATTTCAATGTAATGATCATATTATCGCTATATATCATTACAATAGAGCCATTTGCTTTATTGACTTTTGCATTATTTAATTTCATGTCTTTACTCGTTCATGTCTTTACTCATTCATGTCTTTACTCGTTCATGTCTTTACTCGTTCATGTCTTTACTCGTTCATGCTATTCATCAACATATTTTGTCACCAATATTGCAGTATCCGAAAACAAATACATCTCTATTACTGCATTTTTTCGTCGTAATTTTTCTTTCCGAAATTTGATGCAGTATCTGTAGGAAATCTCATCATATTTACTGCAATTTAGCAACTCACTAGGGGGTCTTAAAACATAAATTACAGTATACATAAAATAAAGTTCAAATAATACTGTATATTATCAATATAATTACTACGCTCAAGGAATTCGACCCTCTATTACGAATCAGAAATACAGTATTCTGGACATCTTTATCTGAATATACTGTAGCGCTTTTGGGATAAACAAAAACCTGTGACATAAATACAGTAAAATATTACAACTCCGCTAAAAATACGGTAGTTTGTACTCTGCGGTTCACACGTGGATGTTATATACTATTGCATACATATCAATTTTTCTACGATAGTGACTTCAGGTGACGACGATATACTTGATATGCTACTGCACGCGCTATCATTTATTCTACCTGATGAATGTTTGTTCCGCAATGAAAAAGTGTACACACTTCGTGAACATTTGATGAATTTACTGAATCCTACTAGCTTGAGCTAAGCGCACCTCGAAAATGCTTCGCATTTCCTTGCGCGCCTTTTACTGAATCCTACTAGCTTGAGCTAAGCGCACCTCGAAAATGCTTCGCATTTCCTCGGTCGCGGCATTCGCCGAATGCCTAAAAATGTAAACAAAAACAGCCCTTTTCGTGCAAGCACGAAGGGCTGTTTTTATTTACATTTTAGCGCTTAGCTCAAAGCTAACGCGGACTTACTGAATGATTGTAGCAACACGGCCTGATCCTACTGTATGTCCACCTTCACGGATGGCAAATGTAAGACCCTGCTCCATAGCGATGGGATGGATGAGTTCGATAGTCATCTCAACGTGATCGCCAGGCATGCACATCTCTGTTCCCTCAGGAAGGTTGCAGACACCTGTTACATCTGTTGTTCTGAAATAGAACTGAGGTCTGTAGTTATTGAAGAAAGGAGTATGACGTCCGCCTTCATCCTTTGTAAGAACATAGACCTGAGCTGTAAACTTCTTGTGGCATGTAACTGAACCGGGCTTAGCTACAACCTGTCCACGCTCGATGCCGTCACGATCGATACCACGAAGAAGGATACCGATGTTATCACCAGCCTCAGCATAGTCAAGAGTCTTACGGAACATTTCGATTCCTGTAATAACTGACTTTGTTGTCTCTTCCTTGATACCGATGATTTCAACTTCATCATTCATATGAAGCTGTCCACGCTCTACACGGCCTGTAGCAACTGTGCCACGTCCTGAGATTGTGAATACATCCTCGACAGGCATAAGGAAAGGCTTATCGTTATCACGCTTAGGATCAGGAATATATGAATCAACTGTATCCATAAGTTCCATGATCTTGTCGCCCCATTCTCCATTAGGATCTTCAAGAGCCTTAAGAGCTGAACCCTTGATGATAGGGCAATCTTTGAAGCCATAGCTCTCAAGGAGTTCTGTAACTTCCATCTCAACGAGCTCGATAAGTTCGGGATCGTCTACCATATCACACTTGTTAAGGAATACGATGATGTAAGGAACACCAACCTGACGAGCAAGAAGAACGTGCTCCTTGGTCTGTGCCATAACACCGTCTGTAGCAGCTACAACAAGGATAGCGCCATCCATCTGTGCGGCACCTGTGATCATGTTCTTTACATAATCAGCATGTCCGGGGCAGTCAACGTGTGCGTAATGTCTATTAGCTGTCTGATACTCAACATGTGCTGTTGAGATCGTGATTCCTCTTGCTTTTTCTTCAGGAGCCTTATCGATCTGATCGAATGCTTCTGCCTTGTTTCCTGGAACTCTTGCAGCAAGAACCTTTGTGATAGCTGCTGTAAGTGTTGTCTTACCATGATCTACGTGGCCGATTGTTCCAATGTTGCAATGCGGCTTTGATCTGTCAAAATGCTCTTTTGCCATTTTTAAAATCCTCCTTAAATTAGATAATGAATAGGATCACTGTATCAGTGTCCTTTCAGTGACCAGCTAAATCTGATTATATTAGAAAACATCAGCTTTTTCAAGCACTATTTAGCTGCTTTATACTACAAGCACAATCCTTTAAGATTATTTATTTCTATCATCAAGAATGGCCTGCTGTACATTCTTAGGAACCTGTTCATATTTATCAAAGAACATTGAGTAGTTTCCACGACCCTGTGTCTTTGAACGAAGGTCTGTAGCGTAACCAAACATCTCTGCAAGAGGTACATATGCATTGACGAGCTTACCGCCGCCGACATCTTCCATTCCTTCAATACGGCCACGACGTGAATTAACATCGCCGATTACATCGCCCATGTATTCCTCAGGCATTGTGATCTCAACCTTCATGATAGGTTCAAGAAGAACCGGTCCAGCCTTCTTCATAGCTTCCTTGAAGCACATAGAACCTGCGATATGGAAAGCGAGTTCTGATGAATCGACTTCATGGTAAGAACCATCGTATACGTTCGCATTAACGCCGAGTACCGGGAATCCTGCAAGGATACCAGCCTTTGCGGCCTCTTCGATACCGTCTCCGACTGCGGGGATATATTCCTTAGGAATAGCACCACCGACAACGGATGATTCGAACTTGTATGTCTCTTCACCATTAGGATCCATAGGTGTGAACTTAACTTTACAATGTCCGTACTGTCCACGACCACCAGACTGCTTTGCATACTTGTATTCCTGATCTACAGGCTTTGTGAATGTCTCCTTATATGCTACCTGAGGAGCACCGACATTAGCCTCAACCTTGAATTCACGGAGCAGACGGTCAACAATGATCTCCAGATGGAGTTCGCCCATGCCGGCGATGATAGTCTGTCCTGTTTCTTTATCAGTATGTGCGCGGAATGTAGGATCTTCTTCAGCAAGCTTTGCAAGAGCTTCATCCAGTTTACCCTGACCAGCCTTTGTCTTAGGCTCTATTGCGAGCTCGATAACAGGCTCCGGGAATACCATAGATTCAAGGATTACAGGATGATCTTCATCACAGATCGTATCACCTGTCGTTGTGACCTTAAGACCAACAGCGGCTGCGATATCACCAGAGAAGCACTCTTCCAGTTCCATTCTCTTATTTGCATGCATCTGAAGGATACGACCTACACGTTCCTTCTTATCCTTAGTAGAATTCAGCACATATGTGCCGGCTTTCATCGTTCCTGAATATACACGGATAAATGCAAGCTTTCCTACGAAAGGATCTGTCATGATCTTGAATGCAAGTGCTGCGAAAGGCTCTTCATCAGAAGAAACTCTCTCTACAGGATTTCCTTCAAGATCAGTTCCCTCTACAGGAGGGATATCAAGAGGTGAAGGCATATACTCGATAACGGCATCAAGAAGTTTCTGAACACCCTTATTTCTGTAAGCGGAACCACAGCATACAGGAACTGCTCTACTCTCGCATGTTGCTTTGCGAAGAGCATCCTTCATAGCCTGGATCTCCGGTACCTTTCCATCAAGATACATCTCTGTGAGTTCGTCATCAAGTTCGCAGACTTTTTCGATGAGTTCGTCATGATATTTCTGAGCTTTCTCTTTCATATCAGCCGGAATCTCTTCTATCTTTATATCTGTTCCCTTATCGTTCTCATAGATATATGCTTCCATCTCAAACAGATCGATGATACCCTGGAAGGTATCCTCTTTACCTATAGGAAGCTGAATCATTATTGCATTTTTACCGAGTCTGTTTCTGATCTGATCAACAGCGCCATAGAAATTGGCTCCGATGATATCCATCTTATTGACGAATGCGATTCTCGGTACTTTGTACTTATCAGCCTGACGCCATACGTTCTCTGACTGCGGTTCAACGCCGCCCTTTGCACAGAAAACACCTACGGCACCATCAAGAACACGGAGAGAACGTTCAACTTCAACCGTAAAGTCAACGTGTCCAGGAGTATCGATGATATTGATACGATGCTCCAGC
>OBMA010000995.1_pt1 | contig 17234 bp, 6 predicted proteins | sample 1539141 | NCBI WGS metagenome assembly OBMA01 (sample SAMEA3991484, study PRJEB22521) | metagenome | biome: anthropogenic terrestrial biome; feature: sewage plant; material: raw primary sludge | place: Sweden | collected 2012-09-26 | reverse complement strand
GAATATCTTTGTATTCCAACTTACCGTGGGATTCGTAGAAAATAACACCTTTTTGAGTTTCTGGGATAGACATTGTATATGAGATAGTTGATTGTATGCTCGGTATAGCTTGAAATATTGTGCAGAAAAAGAAACAAGGAAGAAAGGGAACGAGAACAATGACGAGAACACAAAAGATTAATAATTGCAGGTCTATTTATACTTGATAGCAAGACAGCAAACTTTTTTTATTTCAAATTCAAGTAACTGGAAGGAAGGCCGTATACTGTTGCTCATTAGAGAGTAGTGTGCGTGAATGAAGGAAGGAAAAAGTTTCGTGTGCTTCGAGATACCCCTCATCAGCTCTGGAACAACGACATCTGTTGGTGCTGTCTTTGTCGTTAATTTTTTCCTTTAGTGTCTTCCATCATTTTTTTGTCATTGCGGATATGGTGAGACAACAACGGGGGAGAGAGAAAAAAAAAAAAAGAAAAGAAGTTGCATGCGCCTATTATTACTTCAATAGATGGCAAATGGAAAAAGGGTAGTGAAACTTCGATATGATGATGGCTATCAAGTCTAGGGCTACAGTATTAGTTCGTTATGTACCACCATCAATGAGGCAGTGTAAATGGTGTAGTCTTGTTTAGCCCATTATGTCTTGTCTGGTATCTGTTCTATTGTATATCTCCCCTCCGCCACCTACATGTTAGGGAGACCAACGAAGGTATTATAGGAATCCCGATGTATGGGTTTGGTTGCCAGAAAAGAGGAAGTCCATATTGTACACCCGGAAACAACAAAAGGATATCCGAAATATTCCACGGTTTAGAAAAAAATCGGAAAAGAGCGCGGAGGGGTGTTACCCCCCTTCTCTACTAGCATTGGACTTTAATTAATATATGTGCATAGGAGAAGTGTAAAGTTCCCTTCCATATTGTAACATAATAAAGTGCACACCCAAATGAATTGAAAGCGTACTCAAACAGACAACCATTTCCAGTGTCGTATGTACCTGTCTATTTATACTGGTAGCAACCCTATTGCTGTTTCCTCTTCAAAGTACTCTAGCGGTTATGCGCGTCTCACCTTCAAGGTCATGGTCGCTCTATTGTTCGCACCACCGGCAAACTCGCGTCTCGCAAGTCTTGGCTCATTCTTCTAGTATACTCATGTTGCAAATGCACTCAGGTTCTTTCGGCAACTTAAATAATGACACCAGTTGTCGTGGTCGTCATCATCGCAACCCCAACCGGCATTCTTATGGCTTCTCCAATCTCGCTCCTTAGCGCAGGGTAAACCTTGGAAAATGCAGGCGCAAAAAACTCCGCCGGGCACAGCCTCACGCCCAGCGTTATCGCCGGGCCGGCAAGAGCGCGGGTCCGCCACAGAGTCAGCATGATTGTGCAATTGCGTAAACTCGTTTTTTTGGCGCCGCAAAGCCAAATACATCATATCAACACTTTTCACTTCATTTTTCGTTTGACCCTTATATTTGTCTTTTGCCTTCATGCTCCTTGATTTTCTATTTCATTTACCACCATTTCTTCGATTCCCCCTCATTGTGATGTAGTCAACCCTCTTCTTGTTTTAATACGTTAATCTCCCTGAAATTCTTTAAATACGTATGTGCGCAAGTGCTTAGAAACATGTATACATCGAGTATATATATATGTATGTATTCGCTTGATATGGTTTCTTGGTTATCTATCCTTTATTGTATTTACTATGTCTACTACGTCTACGATATTTAGCAAATAGTACTCCTTTTTGTTATACTATTATATTAAGTTATATTTGAGCACATCATATTCAAAGCAGCGAAAGGTTAGATATTTATAGCACATACGCACTATGGCTGACAGTTCTTCGACTTCAGCGTTCATTTCAACCCTGATTATCTACGGTCTTACCGCCCTCGTGTTTGTCTGGCTCTTTTTGCTATTGCGGCCCAAGAATAGAAGAGTATACGAGCCACGGTCTCTTAAGGACATTCAGACTATTCCGGAGGAAGAGAGAACGGAACCAGTTCCTGAAGGCTACTTCGGGTGGGTTGAATATCTACTCTCGAAACCGCACTCGTTTCTCATCCAGCACACAAGCGTGGACGGCTATTTTCTGTTAAGATATATCGGTATCGTGGGTTCACTTTCGTTTGTGGGCTGTTTGCTTCTTTTACCGATATTGCTTCCCGTGAACGCTACCAACGGTAACAACCTTCAAGGCTTTGAACTGCTATCATTTTCAAATGTTACCAACAAGAATAGGTTTTACGCGCACGTTTTCCTCTCGTGGATCTTTTTTGGCCTGTTCACCTATGTCATCTACAAGGAGCTGTATTACTACGTCGTGTTTAGACATGCTATGCAGACAACACCACTCTATGACGGACTGCTGTCTTCTAGGACGGTTATCGTCACAGAATTGCACAAGAGCATCGCTCAAGAGGGGGAGATGCAAATGCGTTTCCCCAAGGCTTCCAATGTGGCCTTCGCGTATGATCTCTCAGACTTGCAAGAATTGTGTAAAGAAAGAGCTAAGAACGCTGCGAAGTACGAAGCTGCGTTGAATAAGGTTCTAAACAAGTGCGTGAAAATGACCCGAAACAAGACCCAAAAGCAACTTGACAAGTTGTACAATAACGGTACCAAGCCAAAGGACGATTTAGAGACATACGTGCCACATAAAAAGCGCCCTAAACATCGTTTGGGAAAATTGCCGCTTTGTCTAGGCGGCAAAAAAGTTAATACGCTGTCTTATTCTAGTAAAAGGATTGGGGAATTGAACGAAGAGATTCATGAAAAACAAGCCGATTGGGCCAGTAATGATAGGCAACCTGCCTGCTTTATCCAGTTCGAGACTCAATTGGAAGCGCAAAGATGCTACCAATCTGTGGAAGCAATCTTGGGTAAGAAAAATTTTGGTAAGCGTCTTATTGGCTACTCGCCAGAAGACGTTAACTGGGGCAGCATGCGTCTCAGTTCAAAGGAGAGACACTCCAGGAGAGCTGTGGCAAATACAATCATGGTGTTATTGATTATCTTTTGGGCTTTCCCCGTTGCTGTGGTTGGTATCATCTCCAACGTCAATTTCCTTACCGATAAAGTTCCCTTCTTACGTTTCATCAACAACATGCCCACCTTCCTGATGGGTGTCATTACTGGTTTGTTGCCTACTATTGCGTTGGTCGTTTTGATGTCTCTAGTGCCACCTTTTATCGTAATGTTGGGGAAACTTAGTGGTTGCGTCACTAGGCAAGAAACGGATCTATACTCCCAAGCATGGTATTACGCTTTCACTGTGATTCAAATCTTTTTAGTTGTCACCGCTACCTCTTCTGCATCTTCCACCGTTGACTCGATTATTGACAGACCAAGATCCGCCATGACACTATTGGCAAATAACTTGCCAAAGGCATCCAACTTTTATATCATGTACTTCATATTGAAAGGTTTAACTGGCCCCACATGGACGATCTTGCAGGCAGTTAACTTGCTGCTAAGTAAAGTCCTAGGTAGAGTGTTGGATTCTACCCCAAGGCAAAAATGGAACCGCTACAATACTTTGGCCACGCCGCGCATGGGCATTGTTTACCCAGGCATTGAAATTCTGGTTTGCATTTATATCTGTTACTCGATTATCGCCCCTATACTGCTATTTTTCAGTACCGTAATGTTGACGCTACTTTATGTGGCGTATTTGTACAATTTAAACTACGTGTTTGGCTTCTCCTTCGATTTAAAGGGGCGCAATTATCCAAGAGCACTTTTCCAGATTTTTGTTGGAATTTACTTGAGTGAAGTATGTCTGCTTGGACTGTTTATCATGGCAAAAACCTGGGGTCCTTTGGTCCTGGAAGTGTTTTGGATCGTGGTCACTGCCCTAGCTCATATATATATGAAGAGGAAATTCATACCGCTATTCGACGCAGTTCCTTTAAGCGCCATCAGACATGCAAGAGGTGAGCCCGGCTATTCCTATCCTACATCGGACTTGGGTCTCCAGGAAATCAAGGACATTGCAGATGAAATGAAGGGCAAATACGAACAAGACAATACACACGGGATTTTGACGCCCGTGACCAAGGATGATTTGAAAAAGGCCAATCTGATACCAGATAACGATGGCAGCTCAGAGAACGGTACTCCTAGTAACCCCTTTGAGTCTGGTTCTGAACGTGCCTCTCTCTCTGGATCGAACGCAGAGAGTGACTCGATCAAGAAATTAAATGATACTGTTATCAAAAAATCAAGCACTCTCTCCTCCTCTACCAAGGACAACAACGAATCTACTTTTGTTCCAGAGGGTGAAAAGTTTCGCAAGTTTCACTACAGCGATGTTGAGGCATTGAGAAATAAGCGCCCTTATGATGAGGATGATCATAGTAAACATGGACCTGAAGGTGCCGTGCCAGTAAACGCTGACGCGGGAGTTATTTACAGTGATCCGGCAGCTGTCATGAAAGAGCCTCAGGCATTTCCTCCGGATGTTTTGGAAACCAATACTTGGACAAGAAGAATTCTACAATTCTTCAACCCAAGAAGGTCGTATCCTTTCGACAGTGTCAGGATGAGATTCCCACTTGTTTTCAACACCAGCATCGAATACGATGAAGAATATTTGAGCTCTGCTTATACCGATCCATGTGTCAGAGAGAAAGATCCCATTGTGTGGTGCTGTAAGGATCCGTTAGGAGTTTCAAAACAGCAAATTCAAGAGGCTAGGTCTAATGGCTTAGATGTAAGAGATGATTTCACAAGGTACGATGAAAAAGGAAAAGTCATATTCACTTACAACCCTCCTGATTATGAACCTGAGGCTAAAAAATGATGAATTAGCTTCATTCTTCACTTCTATCTTTTTCTTTGATTTTTTTTTCCCTAATGCATACATGATTTTTACGTCTTTATATAATACTGTTCTATTCATATTCTAGCCTAGTTTAATTATAATAATATCTATAATGTTTTTTTATATATCCGCATATCTGTGAGCTTGGGTATACAGAAAAAAATGGCACACGCACCCCTAAAGTAGGTGGGGAGGAAAAAGGAAGTAAGAGAAGGGAAAATCATATGAGAGCATCCAAATAGATCACTCTAAAAAATATAAACAGGCATGAAACTCAGTCAGTCAAATCAGAGTTAATATTGTAATTATCTGAAACTAGTTCCTATAGGTTGAGTGTCTATCAAAAATTTACGGAGACGCGATGAAAATTGCGGTAGAAACGACACTATTCGACTTCTTTGTCATCGATCAGTTTAAAAAATCTACTTTTTCAGCGCCAAACACCAAAGTTGACACTATTAAGGGTTGTATTAACAAGTTTATTGAACAATTTAATGTATATGATGAGCAACACATATTTTGGCAACCTCCTGGAAAATCAAACGTCAGATTGCTGTCAAACGCCAATGACTTTGGCCAATTGGGAAACTTTTTGCATAAGAAAATCAAATGTAACATTTTTATTGGAGAAGAAGCATTAAGGAAATACGATTTAAATATCTGTGGACCTTATGACAAATTTGTAGAAAATTCTGACCCTAGTGTTAAAAAGGTTGTGAACAGAGATGATGTCATGTTGTCGCGCAAATGTTTAAACATCATATCGGAACAACTCTCTATACTTGAGAAGTCCATAAGTAAGGCTCAAAACCAAGTGTTGCAGTCAAGTGAGGTTGAAGGAAAAAAATGTATTATCTTGCCGGAAGATAAACCAGAACTCATCAAGTTTTTTTCTAAATTTGAAACGAGTGTTCAGTTACAGGAGGTTTACGAGGGCTATAAGGTATATGAAAAGCTATTACAAAAATTTGATGGGCAAAAAAAAAGAATGGAGTCTTTCTTGAATGAAAACACGCCAATGTCAGGTGCCGAAGCTATCAAGCAAATAAATATATCTGAGGAGCTCAAGGAAAAAGGGGAACGTTTAACAACACCAAACGATCCGTTATTACACGTTGAGGTGAGTAATGAGGATAACTCGCTGCACTTTATATTGTACAATAAAACGAATATCATAATTCCAGGAAATTGTACATTTGAATTTTCTAGCCAAATCTCCGAGGTATTCAGTATCAAAATGGGACCGCATGAGATAGGCATAAAGGGTCAGAAAGAGCTATGGTTTTTTCCATCATTACCTACTCCTCTCTCCAATTACACAATGAAAGTCGTAAACCAGGATGGAGAAACTATTCTGGTTGGTAAATGTGCTGACTCCAATGAAATAACTCTAAAATCTCCACTAGCCTCATTTTCGACAGGCAGTTTCCAGACAGGCAGTTTCCACACTTTGCAAGATCCTACTAATGTTTTCCGGGCAGACGCGCTTTCTTCCCCTGATGAATCAAGCATCATGAGCACTCCCTTTCTAGGCGAGACAGATGAAGTTTATAATTCTGGCTCTACATTAAGTAGGCCATTTACTTGGGAAGAAATATAAATGCTTTTTTATATTCTTCCAGTTTCTTTGGCTATAGTACTTATTTAACTTTTATTTATGTTTTCGTTTTATTTTCAACATTTCCGGAAAATAAAAAAGCGACTTTTTGAGGATATTATCCTATCATCTGTTGAGAAACCTAAGACAGTTAGTTTCTATGATAATACCATCTGAAACGTAAACAGTTTTAAATTTAGCAATAAAAGCTAGGTAAGAAGCCGTGAAATTTCAGTCAACATACAGAAACGGTATATGTGGCTCCAATCAGAAAGTTCCAATACTATTAAGATGCTGACACAATTAATGTTGGTTTTAAAATAGCCTTGAAGTAAAAGAATTCCCTTGCAATAGTAAGTGCAGTTAAGGGAAAATGTGGTAACATATTGTAAACTAGGAAGTTAAAAATATTCCAAATAAATCTGAGTGATAGTCCTTGCAACAACGCCGTTGGAGTTTTCTTCACACAAAGAAAAGGGTAATGAGAACGAATGAAGAGTACCGAGTAGTGTTAATTCACCATTTCGAACACACCCTCTCATATTGCAGTACAAACAACGCAACTATGTATTTCCAGGATTTTAGTGCAATCTCTGGCTCTCCCCATTCACAATACAATGTGAGAATAGTTAAAGCGTTATACACATATACTAAATAGTAACTCGAAATAAGCTTTTGTCCGCTTTGAGAAAGTTTACTATTGTTTACTAGACAATAGCAAATAAACAAGAAGTTAGCATCAATAAAATATTATTAAAATTTACTTTATGCGACAAAACACCCTGTTGGTTTACGAGAAACGTTAGGTTTTACAGTAATTACACATTAACGCTTTTCCTCTCAAACATGGTTTAATTGCTGAAGTCCTTGACATTCAAAGCGACAACTTTGGCCAAAAAAGTAAGCAGACAGCGCTTTTTATGTGACATATTTCTAGCAAATCTATTATTTTTTCAGTTTACATATTTTCATCTCCAAAAATATTATCAATTTAACAATCCTCATTTACGTATAAAATTACAATGCTCTTGTTTTCACATTTTTCGAATATGTTTCGTAATTGTTACGCGTTCCATTTGAGAAGCAATTGTGAGTTAATCACTGTCAAAAGGAACTCAGAACGAACAAAATACCTTTTTCGGCATATTTTTCTGTTCGTAAATGTTTCCAGTTTGTTACATTATCCTTTCTTGTTATAAATGAAGTCTCAAACTTTTCTGACTTGGTAAACTTAAATATAGGCACGGGTGTTTAAAGCCGCCCACACATCACATTGAGAACGAGGTTATTAGTAGTTTGCACATTTCATTAATAAAAGCACGTTAAACAATTCTTATTATTTACTAAAAACCTACTGATGTAACGTAACCATGTGTCAAGCATCTATAAATTCTTGCCAAATATTGTCTTTTGCTATCCATAGACCTCTGTAAATGTTGGGCAACTCGTATCTTAAAAAACAATATCCCGTATATTCGTGATGTAGATGCTTCCTTTATAGAGAAACATATAGCACGCTGAGAGTATCATCCATTATAGCGGTTCCATGCGGAACATAGCACCAAAGAGGTTATTATTTTCTTAATTCTTATTGTATGACCCGGAAAAGGGGCGTGTGACATTGCATAGTATATGTTTACCTGAGGAAAAAGGAATTCAAGGCTCACGTAAATCTCCATGATATGAGTTTGATAAGGTGTATCAGACGAAAGAAGACTGAATCGAGGTAATTGCGGCGGCACTTGCTTCAGTAACGCCCAAAGGAGAGTTCTGGTAAATGAACAACTCAAAGACTAACCAACAGATGAACACCTCAATGGGGTACCCCTTAACCGTCTACGATGAATGTAACAAATTCCAACTAATTGTGCCAACTTTAGATGCAAATATCATGCTTTGGTGTATTGGACAACTTTCACTGCTGAATGATTCTAACGGTTGTAAGCATTTGTTTTGGCAACCGAATGACAAGTCAAATGTCCGAATCTTACTAAATAATTATGACTATGGTCACTTGTTCAAATACTTGCAATGTCAAAGAAAATGCTCAGTTTATATCGGAGAAGGAACGCTTAAGAAATATAATTTGACTATTTCTACATCCTTTGACAACTTTTTGGACCTGACGCCCTCCGAGGAGAAGGAAAGCTTATGTAGAGAAGACGCACACGAAGATCCCGTATCTCCAAAGGCTGGTTCCGAAGAAGAGATAAGCCCTAATTCCACCTCTAATGTGGTTGTGTCAAGAGAATGCTTGGATAACTTCATGAAACAACTCCTTAAGTTGGAAGAATCGTTAAATAAGTTGGAAATGGAGCAAAAGGTCACAAATAAAGAACCTAACCACAGAATAAGCGGTACGATTGACATACCAGAAGATAGGTCCGAACTAGTGAACTTTTTCACAGAGTTGAAAACAGTCAAACAACTTGAGGACGTTTTTCAACGTTACCATGACTATGAGAGGTTATCACAAGAATGTGACAGTAAGACGGAAATCGCCTCTGACCATTCGAAAAAGGAAACTAAAATAGAAGTGGAACCCCCAAATGAGCGCTCATTGCAAATCACAATGAACCAAAGGGACAATTCATTGTATTTCCAGTTGTTTAACAACACAAACTCTGTTTTGGCAGGCAACTGCAAACTGAAGTTTACTGACGCTGGCGATAAGCCAACCACGCAAATTATTGACATGGGTCCTCATGAAATAGGAATAAAGGAGTACAAGGAATACCGATACTTTCCATACGCACTTGATTTAGAGGCCGGCTCCACTATCGAGATTGAAAATCAGTATGGAGAAGTGATCTTCTTGGGCAAGTATGGCTCTTCTCCAATGATTAACTTAAGGCCACCTTCAAGATTATCTGCAGAAAGTTTACAGGCATCCCAAGAGCCATTTTACTCCTTTCAAATCGATACGTTACCAGAACTGGATGACTCTAGTATCATCAGTACATCCATTTCACTCTCTTATGACGGTGACGACAATGAAAAAGCCCTGACTTGGGAAGAACTCTAGGTCAAACTCTATTTTTATACAGCAATGAGTACCTTTTCACATACACATAAATATATTAAATATAATAAATACAATAAATATAAAATAACCCTTTTCGAAACTCTTTACTTCCTAAGGCCTCTCATTACTTATCATCTAGCATCATGCTCTTCATACATGCCATCTACTTTCAAACGATATACGGCTAACCAGAAAAGTACGGACAATCAGGGACGAGCAGGGACATGACGCCTTCCGCACAGATCCCAGAGAAAAGCAGGGAAACAAGAAAATAAGAAAACAAGAAAAACAGTAGTTACCCTTGTAAGTGTCATCCACAACAGAACCAATACTCTTACTCTTCCGCTCATTCCCCGCAGAATGATAGAACTATTCTAAATCCCCTTCCCTTGCTTGGCCTTGACTTGGGTTGGGACTTGGACCTCTAGAACCGATGTGCCTTCAAACATCTTAGCGAGATAAGAGTCTGCCATTAATGCATCGAGCCAATATCTTGGACTAGTACGAGGTTCACGTAGCCTTTCTTGCACGGCACCAGCGTCCCACCCCAAGTTCTTTGCTATACTGACCGCCTTACACATTTTAGTGTGATTCCAACCCAAAGTAGCCCCTCAAAAAGGGTCACCCGATCGGTGAATCAATCCGCGGCGCAGAAATGTTCGTAGAGCTCTCGTTTCTTCTAGAACGCTCCCTTGATGAAACGAAAATTTCCATCACAATAAAGCTCGCACGCCTTTTTGAAAACCCCAAGCTTTGCTGTGTCTTCTTGTGAAAAGTTTTGCCCAACGATTATCTATTCTACATATAACCGGGGAGTTAAGCACATCCTATTGCCCTACATTCTCTCCGCTTACTTCATTGTCTAGAGCTCCTGGGAAACAAAAGACCGAAAAAGCGAAAACAAAATCAGAACAAGGCTTAAGTACTTTTTCACCAATTGTAGCAAACATTTAACCACATTTTAGCACACTAGCATATAGCATTGTCCTCTGTTATTCGTTTTGCTTTTCTCCTTTAGTGTTACTTTTCCCCCAACGTTACACCATTTTTTGATATCAACTAAACTGTATACATTATCTTTCTTCAGGGAGAAGCATGTCCCAGCCCACTAAGAATAAGAAGAAAGAACACGGGACCGATTCCAAGTCATCCCGCATGACTCGGACGTTGGTTAATCATATTCTTTTTGAAAGAATTCTCCCGATCCTTCCGGTGGAGTCTAATCTAAGTACCTATTCGGAAGTGGAAGAGTATTCCTCATTCATTTCATGCAGATCTGTGCTCATTAACGTTACCGTTTCCCGAGATGCAAATGCTATGGTGGAAGGCACCTTGGAGTTGATAGAATCGCTTCTTCAAGGGCACGAAATCATTTCAGATAAGGGTAGCAGTGACGTTATTGAATCAATACTGATTATACTAAGATTGTTAAGTGATGCGCTAGAGTATAATTGGCAAAATCAAGAAAGCCTTCATTACAACGACATTTCGACTCACGTAGAACATGACCAAGAACAGAAGTACAGACCAAAGCTTAACAGTATTCTGCCCGACTACTCGTCGACTCATTCCAATGGCAACAAACACTTTTTCCACCAGAGCAAACCTCAGGCACTGATACCGGAACTGGCATCGAAATTGCTTGAGAGTTGCGCGAAGTTGAAGTTCAATACAAGAACTTTGCAAATTTTACAAAATATGATCAGTCATGTTCATGGAAACATTCTAACGACTTTGAGTTCCTCGATTCTTCCCCGCCACAAATCCTATCTGACAAGGCACAACCATCCTTCTCATTGTAAAATGATTGACTCTACTCTAGGCCATATTCTCCGATTTGTAGCGGCTTCCAATCCGTCCGAGTATTTTGAATTTATCAGAAAGAGTGTGCAAGTGCCCGTAACACAGACACACACGCATTCACACTCCCATTCACACTCTTTGCCATCTTCCGTTTATAACAGCATAGTGCCCCACTTTGATCTTTTCAGCTTCATCTATTTAAGCAAGCATAATTTTAAGAAATACTTGGAACTCATCAAAAACTTATCGGTGACGTTAAGGAAAACGATTTATCATTGCCTACTTTTGCATTACAGCGCCAAAGCAATAATGTTTTGGATAATGGCTAGGCCTGCGGAATATTATGAACTCTTCAACTTATTAAAAGATAATAACAATGAACACTCGAAATCCTTAAACACGTTAAACCATACACTTTTCGAGGAGATCCATTCGACTTTTAATGTGAATAGCATGATAACCACCAATCAAAATGCTCATCAAGGCTCATCTTCCCCTTCGTCCTCCTCGCCATCGTCACCACCTAGCTCATCATCATCGGATAACAACAATCAAAACATAATAGCAAAATCCTTAAGTCGTCAGCTTTCTCACCACCAGTCATACATTCAACAGCAGTCTGAAAGAAAACTACATTCTTCATGGACTACAAACTCTCAATCCTCTACTTCACTGTCATCTTCAACGTCTAATTCAACAACAACTGATTTCTCTACTCACACTCAACCAGGAGAATACGACCCTTCCTTACCAGATACTCCCACGATGTCTAACATCACTATTAGTGCATCTTCATTATTATCTCAAACTCCAACTCCAACAACACAATTGCAACAGCGGTTGAACTCAGCAGCTGCAGCCGCCGCCGCAGCTGCTTCACCATCGAATTCCACCCCAACTGGATACACAGCAGAGCAACAAAGTCGCGCTTCATACGATGCACACAAAACTGGCCATACTGGTAAGGATTATGACGAACATTTTTTGTCTGTCACTCGTTTGGATAATGTTTTGGAGTTATACACGCACTTTGATGATACTGAGGTACTACCACACACATCCGTACTGAAGTTTTTAACTACTTTGACAATGTTCGATATTGACGTTTTTAATGAATTAAACGCTACATCATTCAAATATATTCCTGATTGTACTATGCATCGTCCAAAAGAAAGAACAAGTTCTTTCAATAATACTGCACACGAGACAGGTTCCGAAAAGACTTCGGGTATAAAACATATTACACAAGGCTTAAAGAAATTAACTTCTTTACCTTCCTCAACCAAAAAAACTGTAAAATTTGTGAAGATGTTGCTAAGAAATTTAAATGGGAATCAAGCTGTATCAGATGTTGCCCTCTTAGATACAATGAGGGCCTTACTATCATTCTTTACAATGACTTCTGCGGTCTTTCTCGTGGATAGAAACTTACCCTCAGTACTTTTTGCCAAGAGACTCATCCCCATAATGGGGACAAATTTAAGCGTCGGTCAAGACTGGAATTCAAAAATAAATAACAGTTTGATGGTTTGTTTGAAAAAAAACTCCACCACGTTTGTTCAATTACAATTAATATTCTTCTCTTCAGCTATTCAATTCGATCATGAATTATTACTGGCACGTCTGAGCATCGATACAATGGCCAACAATTTAAACATGCAGAAGCTATGCCTTTATACTGAAGGATTCAGGATATTCTTCGACATACCAAGTAAGAAGGAATTGCGGAAGGCAATTGCGGTTAAAATTTCTAAATTTTTCAAAACATTATTCTCCATTATAGCAGATATTCTTTTACAAGAATTTCCGTATTTTGATGAGCAAATCACCGACATAGTTGCTTCCATTCTTGACGGTACAATTATCAATGAGTATGGTACGAAGAAACATTTCAAGGGGAGCTCACCCTCTTTATGTTCGACAACCCGGTCAAGATCAGGATCTACATCTCAAAGTTCAATGACACCAGTTTCTCCGCTGGGACTGGATACTGATATATGTCCAATGAACACCCTGTCTTTAGTTGGTTCAAGTACTTCAAGAAATTCTGACAACGTTAATTCATTAAACAGTTCACCAAAGAACTTGTCTTCTGATCCATACTTGTCACATCTTGTGGCCCCAAGAGCACGTCATGCTTTAGGTGGGCCATCTAGTATTATAAGGAATAAAATACCGACTACATTGACTTCACCTCCAGGAACGGAAAAATCTTCACCAGTACAACGTCCGCAAACGGAAAGCATCAGTGCCACACCAATGGCCATAACAAATTCTACTCCATTATCGTCGGCAGCATTCGGAATTCGATCGCCTTTGCAGAAAATAAGAACGAGGCGTTATTCCGATGAAAGTTTAGGAAAATTCATGAAATCAACAAATAATTACATTCAAGAACATTTGATACCAAAAGATTTGAATGAAGCAACTCTTCAAGATGCTAGAAGAATAATGATTAATATTTTCAGTATTTTTAAGAGACCGAATAGTTACTTCATCATTCCTCACAATATAAATTCGAATTTACAATGGGTTTCGCAGGATTTTAGAAATATTATGAAACCGATTTTCGTCGCCATCGTAAGTCCGGATGTAGATTTACAGAATACTGCTCAATCATTCATGGATACCTTATTATCGAATGTTATTACTTATGGTGAATCAGATGAGAATATCAGTATTGAAGGGTATCATCTTCTTTGCAGTTACACTGTAACATTATTTGCAATGGGCCTTTTCGATTTGAAAATTAATAATGAAAAGCGTCAAATTCTCTTGGATATAACTGTCAAGTTTATGAAGGTTAGATCACATTTAGCAGGGATCGCGGAGGCCTCACACCACATGGAATACATAAGTGATTCTGAAAAACTCACCTTTCCGCTGATTATGGGGACTGTTGGTAGGGCCCTATTTGTTTCATTATACTCTAGTCAACAAAAAATTGAAAAGACTTTAAAGATTGCTTACACAGAGTATCTTTCTGCAATCAATTTTCATGAGAGGAATATTGATGATGCTGATAAAACTTGGGTTCATAATATTGAGTTTGTAGAAGCGATGTGTCATGACAACTACACAACTTCTGGTTCAATTGCTTTCCAAAGGAGGACAAGAAATAATATTTTACGATTTGCTACTATTCCTAACGCTATCTTACTTGATTCTATGAGGATGATCTATAAGAAGTGGCATACTTACACACACAGTAAAAGTTTAGAAAAACAAGAACGGAACGACTTCAGAAATTTCGCGGGTATTTTAGCCTCTTTGTCGGGTATCCTATTCATCAATAAAAAGATATTGCAAGAAATGTATCCATACCTACTCGACACCGTTTCAGAATTGAAAAAAAATATAGACTCTTTTATCTCAAAACAATGCCAATGGTTAAACTATCCGGATTTATTAACGAGAGAAAATTCAAGAGATATTCTAAGTGTAGAACTGCATCCTTTGTCTTTTAACTTACTTTTTAATAATTTGAGGCTCAAGTTAAAAGAACTTGCTTGTTCAGACTTATCAATACCAGAAAATGAAAGTTCCTATGTTTTATTAGAACAAATAATCAAAATGCTGCGGACAATCCTAGGTCGTGATGATGACAATTATGTAATGATGCTTTTTTCCACAGAGATTGTAGATCTTATTGATTTATTGACAGATGAAATAAAAAAAATACCAGCCTATTGTCCAAAATATCTCAAGGCAATTATTCAAATGACCAAAATGTTCAGTGCCTTGCAGCACTCAGAGGTTAATTTAGGTGTCAAAAATCATTTTCACGTTAAAAATAAATGGTTGAGGCAAATCACTGATTGGTTTCAAGTGAGTATTGCGAGAGAGTACGATTTCGAAAACTTGTCAAAACCTCTAAAAGAAATGGATTTGGTAAAAAGAGACATGGATATTCTATACATAGATACGGCAATCGAAGCTTCAACCGCTATTGCGTACCTCACGAGACATACTTTCTTAGAGATTCCACCTGCCGCGTCAGATCCCGAACTATCTCGATCTAGGTCTGTGATATTTGGGTTTTATTTCAACATCTTAATGAAAGGCCTTGAAAAAAGTAGTGATCGTGACAATTACCCAGTATTCTTGAGGCACAAAATGAGTGTCCTCAACGACAATGTAATACTTTCATTAACAAATCTTTCAAACACCAATGTTGATGCGAGTTTGCAGTTCACCTTACCGATGGGCTATTCGGGAAATCGAAACATTAGGAATGCATTTTTGGAGGTCTTCATTAATATCGTTACGAACTATCGGACATACACGGCTAAAACTGACCTTGGAAAATTAGAGGCAGCAGACAAATTTTTGCGATATACGATTGAACATCCCCAGCTATCGTCCTTTGGAGCAGCGGTTTGTCCCGCTAGCGATATTGATGCTTATGCTGCTGGCTTAATAAATGCATTTGAAACGAGGAATGCCACCCACATTGTAGTGGCACAGTTGATTAAAAATGAAATTGAAAAATCTTCCAGACCTACGGATATCCTTAGAAGAAATAGCTGTGCTACGAGATCATTATCTATGCTAGCCAGGTCCAAGGGTAACGAATATTTGATTCGCACTTTGCAACCATTACTAAAAAAAATTATCCAGAACAGAGATTTTTTTGAAATTGAGAAACTAAAACCGGAAGATTCAGATGCTGAACGTCAAATAGAGCTCTTCGTTAAATACATGAATGAATTATTGGAATCCATATCCAACTCCGTATCTTATTTTCCCCCTCCTTTATTTTATATTTGCCAAAACATTTATAAAGTTGCGTGTGAAAAATTTCCGGATCACGCAATTATCGCCGCTGGGTCTTTCGTGTTTTTACGGTTTTTTTGTCCTGCTTTAGTCAGCCCTGATTCTGAAAATATCATAGATATTTCTCACTTGAGCGAAAAGCGTACCTTCATCAGCTTGGCTAAAGTTATCCAAAATATTGCCAATGGCTCAGAAAATTTCTCCAGATGGCCAGCTTTGTGTTCCCAAAAGGATTTTCTTAAGGAATGTAGCGATAGAATTTTCAGATTCCTAGCTGAACTTTGTAGAACAGATCGCACGATAGACATCCAAGTGAGAACAGACCCAACGCCAATTGCATTTGACTATCAATTCCTTCATTCCTTTGTTTACCTTTACGGTCTTGAGGTGAGAAGGAATGTGCTAAATGAAGCAAAACATGATGATGGTGACATTGATGGTGACGATTTCTATAAGACCACGTTTTTACTTATTGATGATGTTCTTGGCCAATTAGGCCAACCTAAAATGGAATTTTCCAATGAAATACCAATATACATAAGAGAACATATGGACGACTATCCGGAACTGTATGAGTTCATGAATAGGCACGCGTTCAGAAACATTGAGACTTCAACAGCGTACAGCCCAAGCGTTCACGAGTCCACCTCAAGTGAAGGCATTCCAATTATTACGTTAACAATGTCAAATTTCTCAGACAGACATGTGGACATTGATACAGTTGCTTACAAGTTCTTGCAAATTTATGCTCGAATCTGGACCACCAAACACTGTTTAATAATCGACTGTACAGAATTTGACGAGGGAGGGCTTGATATGAGGAAATTTATTTCTTTGGTTATGGGACTATTACCAGAAGTTGCACCCAAAAATTGTATAGGCTGTTACTACTTTAACGTAAACGAGACATTTATGGATAATTATGGAAAATGTTTGGACAAAGACAACGTATATGTTTCCTCGAAAATTCCTCATTATTTCATTAATAGTAACTCTGATGAAGGACTTATGAAATCTGTGGGTATAACTGGACAAGGGTTGAAGGTTCTGCAAGATATTCGTGTCTCTCTGCATGATATCACGCTTTATGACGAAAAAAGAAATAGATTTACGCCGGTATCGTTGAAAATAGGCGATATTTACTTTCAAGTCTTGCATGAAACTCCTAGGCAATATAAAATAAGGGACATGGGTACTTTATTC
>OBMA010000991.1_pt1 | contig 17266 bp, 15 predicted proteins | sample 1539141 | NCBI WGS metagenome assembly OBMA01 (sample SAMEA3991484, study PRJEB22521) | metagenome | biome: anthropogenic terrestrial biome; feature: sewage plant; material: raw primary sludge | place: Sweden | collected 2012-09-26 | reverse complement strand
AATTGTAACTCCTCATGAGTTTAGAATGTTACAAAAAATTGAAAAAAATATTGGTACAAAATTAGAAGCTAAAATTGTTCCTAATATTGATTCAGTTAAAGAGAAAAAAATCACTGAATTAAAAAATCAAATTAGTGAACAAGAGATTAGTGATTATGCATTAGCACTTGTTGAAGATTTAAAAGAAGAGTTTGATATTTCAACTATTGCATTTAAATTAGCATCTATGATTTCAGCATCAACTCTTGTTCAAGGTAACAATAATATTGGTAAATCTGAATCTGATATTAAAAGACTTATCGAAAACTCAAGTAGATATGACAGCGAAGGAAGATCTGGTGACAGAAATTCAAGAGGTGGTAATAGAGGTGGAAGATTCGGTGGATCAAGAGGTGGTGATTCAAGGGGTGGAAGACCATCAGGAGATAGAGCTCCAAGAGGTGATAGACCAAGTGGCGACAGACCATCAGGTGACAGAGCTCCAAGGGGTGACAGACCATATGGAGATAGAGCACCAAGAAATGATAGACCAGCGGGTGATAGACCAAGTGGCGATAGAGCTCCAAGAGGGGACAGACCATCTGGAGACAGAGCACCAAGAGGTGATAGACCAAGTGGCGATAGAGCTCCAAGGGGTGACAGACCAAGTGGTGATAGAGGTTCTAGACCATCAGGTGATAGAAGTAGAAAAAGAGATTAATTCTCTTCTTCTAATAAATTCTTTTTTTTAATTCTCATAAAAATAAAATTTCTCTATATTTTGTAGAGAAACTCCACAAATAACTTAAGCTTATTTAAAGCTTTGATAAGCAATTTCCCACTATAATACTACTTAATATAAATAACAAAATGGTTACACGAAAGGTTACTCTTGGATTTAAACACAATCAACAAGTTTGATAAAGCGAAGGAAAAAACTCTATCAAGTTTTGCAAAACTTTCTCTGGCACTACTTTTTATGGTAGTTGTATTTTTATGGTCATATACATCAAATGGAGATGTTCCAAACAACACATTTTTAATAATTGGTGCTGTTTTTGGTGCTTATATGGCAATGAATATTGGTGCGAATGATGTTGCAAATAATGTGGGGCCTGCTGTTGGTTCAAAAGCTCTTACAATGTTTTGGGCAATTGTAATTGCAGCAGTATTTGAGGCATTAGGTTCATTTATTGCAGGAGGAGAAGTTGTAAAAACAATTAAAAATGGAATAATCGATCCAGCTTTAATTGCTAATCCTGAAGTTTTTATTTGGGCTATGACAGCTGCTTTATTATCTGCTGCATTATGGTTAAATTTTGCAACTTCGGTTGGCGCTCCTGTATCAACTACTCACTCAATTGTAGGAGGAGTAATGGGAGGAGGAATCGCAGCTGCTGGTTTCTCTATTGTTAATTGGGATACTATGACAGAAATTGTTTCTTCTTGGGTAATTTCTCCTGTATTAGGTGCCGTTGTTGCTGCTGGATTTTTATATTTTATTAAAAAACAGATAATTTACAAAGAGGATAAAATTACAGCTGCTATAAAATTTGTTCCTATTTTAATAGCTATTATGACATGGTCATTTGGTACATATATTATTTTAAAAGGTTTAAAAGAGCTTATAAAACTTGATTTTTACACAGCGGGTTCTATTGCTTTAGTTTTAGCAGTTGTATCATTCTTTTGGTCAAAAAAATTAATTCTAAAAGCTGCTTTAAAGCTTGAAAATAATAGAACTAGTGTTAATAGTCTTTTTACAATCCCTTTAATTTTTTCTGCTGCACTTTTATCTTTTGCCCATGGTGCAAATGACGTTGCTAATGCAATTGGACCATTAGCTGCTATTAATGATGCTATTTTAAATTCTGAAATCTCAAGTAAAGCAAGTATTCCATTTTGGGTTATGGCAGTTGGTGCATTTGGTATTGTTGTAGGACTTATTTTATATGGTCCAAAGTTAATAAAAACAGTTGGTTCAGAAATAACTGAGCTTGACCAAATAAGAGCTTTTTCTATTGCTCTAGCCGCTGCATTTACAGTTATAATTGCTAGTCAATTAGGACTTCCTGTTTCTTCAACTCATATTGCTGTTGGTGGAGTTTTTGGTGTTGGATTTTTAAGAGAGTTTTTAGATGCGACAGAATCAAGATTTGCACAAGAAATTAGAAAAAGATTTAAAAAAGATAAAAAAGAGTTATCTGATTTATTTAATGAATTAGTTATCTTTGAAGCAATTGAAGAAAAATCAAAAGAAGATTATATTAGAATCGTTGATTTATACAAAAAAATTGATGAAAAAGAACATATTGTTAGACTAGAAAAAAAGAATTTTAAAGACTCAAAAAGAACAAAATATGTAAAAAGAGATGCTGTAAGTAAAATTATAGCTGCTTGGATTATAACTGTTCCTGCTGCGGCAATTTTATCTGCTGCAATTTTCTTTATGATAAAAGGTATTATGATTCCATAATTTAACTTTCTATTTTTTTATCCCTTTAATGATAAAATCCCTAAATTTTTATTAGGGATTTATCATCGAAGCAATACTCTCTGTTTTACCTGTTTATTTTTTCATTTTATTAGGATTTACTGCTAAAAAGATTTTTACAAATCAAATGGATGAAAAAAGCCTTGTATTAATCTCATTATATTTTTTCCAACCAATACTTATCTTTTGGGGTTTAACAAAATCTCCAATAAATTACGAATTTATTGCTTCTCCTTTTGTTTATTTAGTTATTGTTTTATTTGTACTTTTTATATTGCTGTTAGTTAATAAATTAATTTTTAAAGATAGAACAAACCAATCAATATATTTAGCAACAGCTTTAGTTGGAAATACTGGAAACTTAGGTATTCCTCTTGGTATTGCGCTTTTTGGTATAGAATCAGTTCCTTACACAAGTATTATTAATATAGCAAATATACTTTTTATATATATTTTTTCTGTTTATTTCTTTGCTAGAGAGCAATTTTTATTAAAAGAGGCTATTTTTGCGATTTTGAAAATACCAGCAATTTGGTTTACTTTATTTGCTTTATTTATAAACTATCAACAAATACCATTAAATAAACATATTTCTACTGCTTTAGAAATGGGTGCATACACTTCGATGGTTATTCAGTTATTGATTTTTGGAATGTATCTGTATAGTGTTAAAATTAAATCAATGCCATGGCATTTGTCGTTACATATTAGTTTTATAAAACATATTTTATTACCAGTTGTTGGAATAATAATAGTGCTTTATTTTACAAATTTAAACTCATTTGTAGCTTCAATCTTAATTATGGAGTTAATGGTTCCACTTGCTGTTAATAATGTAAATTTAGCAGCTTTATATAATTGTAAACCATATAATGTAGCGGCTACTATTTTGGTCTCAACAACTCTGTTCGTTTTTTTACTCTATTTTTATATAGATATAATCAAATATTTTTTTAAGTAGGTTTATATGTGTGGTATTTTAGGTACGAATTTTTTATCAAATAATTTCAGTTCTTCATTGGAGTTGTTAAATCAAAGAGGTCCAGATTTTCAAAATTCTCTAAAAATTGATAATAAAGAGTTTGGACACACAAGACTTGCAATTATTGATTTAGATGAAGAAGCAAATCAACCAATGATATTTGATGATATTTTGCTTGTATTTAATGGTGAAATCTACAATTATAAAGAATTGATTCACGTGGAACATTTAGAGTGTAAAACCAAAAGTGATAGTGAAGTATTAATTCGTCTTTATCAAAAGTATGGATTTGACTTTTTAAATAAACTAAATGGAATGTTTTCTTTCTGTATTTATGACATGAAAAAAGAGTTATATTTTTGCGCACGAGATAGATATGGTAAAAAACCATTTTTTTACTATTTTAAAGATAAAAAATTTATCTTTTCATCATCAATCAAGTCAATACTAAATCTACTTGATTATAAACCAAATCTAAATAAAGTTGCAGTTTCTAAATATATGCAATATTTTGTCTCTTTTGGTGAAGATACATTTTATCAAGACATTTATAAACTTGAATCGGCAACATATATGATTTATGAGCCAAATAAGCCCTTTGAGCTTCAAAAAAAGAAATATTACAAGCTAAACACATATAAAGCAATTAAAGACGAGAAACAAGCTTTAACTGATATTGAGGAGCTTTTAATCAAAAGTGTTGAATATAGACTTAATAGTGATGTTGAAGTGGCTTCACTTTTAAGTGGTGGAATTGATAGTTCACTTATTTCTGCACTTTATACAAAAATCTCAGGGAAAAAAATCAATACTTTTAGTATTGGTTACGATGAACATAAAAATTATTGTGAATTGTCTTATGCACAAATCACAGCAAGTCATATAGGCTCAAATCACAATCCAATTGAAATAAATCAAAAAGAGTATATAAGTCATTTTGAACAAACTCTTGATATGCTTGAAGAACCTCATGGAGATAGTGCTGCGATTCCTTTAAATATTTTAACAAAAAGAATTCATCAAAGTGGAATTAAAACAGTACTTTCAGGAGAAGGAAGTGATGAGATATTTTTGGGTTATGATAATTATGCAAAATTTTTAAAATATTATGAATTTGAGAAAAGTTTATCATCTGAACAAAATCTTTTTTTAAACGATATTATTGGAGCTTTACAAAACAATACAAAAGAGAGTGAATATTTAAGAAGAATTGTAAAAAAACAAAATCTTTATAACTCTTTTGGAGAAATTTATACAGATATTCAAAGAAAAAGATTATTCAAAAAAGTACCAACTTTTAAAAGTGAAACTGCAAAACAAGATCCAGTTGATTGGATGAGTTATATAGACTTAAAGATTTGGTTAGGCGAAGCACTTTTATCAAAAGTTGATAGAATTTCTATGGGAAATTCTTTGGAAGTTAGAACTCCATTTCTAGATTTTAATTTAGTAGATTATATGTTTAGTGTTGAATCAAAAATAAAAATGGGAGATACTAATAAATATTTATTAAAAAAGATTGCTTCAAAATATATTCCAAATGAAATCATAAATAGAACTAAAAAAGGTTTTAATTCACCCTTTAATGAATGGCTTAATAAAGAGTATAAAGACTCTATACTTGATGTTATTCTTGATGTAAATAAAGCTACAAATTTGTTTAATGATAGCTACATTTTACATATATTTGAATTAGCTAAATCAAATAAATTTAAACAGCATTTATATTCACTTTTTATATTTTCTTTATGGTATAAAAAAGAGTATCTTTCTTAAGATAAAAGAGTGTAAAATCAATATCAACTAAAATTTAAAAATTATTAAAAGAGAAAAAATATGACAATATTAATACCAGTAGATTCAAAAAATAGACATGAGTGTATGATTTCATCAATAGAAGAAAATAAAGCTTGGGCTTTTATAACTTTAGATGAAGGTAAAATTGCAAAAGTTGAATTTTTTGACAGACGTGAAGATATTTCAGTTTTGATTGATTCAGTTGTAGTAATAAATGATTTGGAATATGTTTGGCCATTTATGGATGAAGGTATTATTGCCTTAGTTGCTCCAAGCCAAAAGAGTATTGATGAAATCGTAGAAGGATTTTTATTTAAAGATTTACACGATTTTTCAATTTAATGAAATTTAATAAAAAAGATTTAGATACTCTTATAAATATTATTGCTTCAAGACGTGATGTAAGAGGCAATAACTTTATAAACAGGAAGATATCAAGAAAAAAACTTGATATTATTCTTAACTCAGCACTTCAAGCACCATCTGTTGGTTATTCACAGCCTTGGCAGTTTATTATTGTAGATAAAGAAAAACGTGAATTAGTTTATAATCACTTTAAAAAATCATATGATAAAAGTAAAGAAAACTTTGTAGATAAACCCTTATATAACACTTTAAAACTTGAAGGTATAAAAGAATCAAGTATAAATATTGCTGTTTATTATAAAAAACCAACTTCTAATATTTTAGGTCAAACATACATGAAAAGAACAGGTGAATATTCTGTAGTTTGTGCTATTTTAAATATGTGGCTAACAGCTCGAGCTTTAAATATTGGTATGGGATGGGTTTCTATTTTGAAAGCTAAAAAGATAAATAAAATATTTAATATAGAGAAAAATGAGTACAAATTTATAGCATATTTATGTTTTGGATATACAAAAGAGTTTTATAATGAGCCTGAGCTAAAAAAACTAAAATGGAATAATAAAAGAAAACTAAAAGATTGCATTTTTAATTAAGCCCTTTAAAATAAGCCTCTATACATAATATTTTTTTATTTTAATTAGGAGAATATATGAAAAAACTAATCATGAAATTTAGTATCGCTTTTATTTGTGTTGGCCTTTTGTCAACACTTTACGCAAATGAAAAAGTATACAAATTTTCAATGGCTACAACTTGGGGTGAAACTGCAACACCTCTTATTGATGCTGCAAACAATATGGCTAAGATGGCAAATGAGATGTCAAATGGTAGAATCCTTATTAATGTTGATTCAGCAAATAAACATAAAGCTCCTTTAGGTATTCTTGATATGGTTAAAGGTGGTCAGTATGATATGGGGCATACAGCTTCGTATTATTGGAAAGGTAAAGATATAAATACTTTACCTTTTACTTCAATGCCTTTTGGTCTAACTTCACCTGAACAATACTCATGGTTTTACCATGGTGGGGGAATGGAACTTATGAAAAAAGTTTATGATAAACACGGTGTTTTATCTTTCCCAGGTGGAAGTACAGGTGTTCAAATGGGAGGATGGTTTAAAAAAGAAATTAATACTCTTGAGGATTTAAAAGGTCTTAAAATGAGAATTCCAGGATTTGCTGGAGAAATTATGGCAAAACTTGGTGTACAAGTTACAAATCTTGCTCCTGGTGAATTATTTACTTCATTAGAAATGGGAACAATTGATGCTTTAGAATGGGTTGGCCCATCAATGGATATTAGTATGGGGTTTCATAAAGTTGCTCCATATTATTACACAGGATGGCATGAACCAGCATCTGAAATGCAGTTTATTGTTAATACAAAGAAATTTGATAAATTACCTGATGATTTAAAAGAGATTATGCTTGCAGCCATTAGATTAAGTGCTTATGATATGTACATTCAAAACTATGATATGAATGCAAATGCTTGGCAGAAAATGAAAACTGAATATCCAAATATTCAAGTTAAAACTTTCAGTAAGTCAATTATGGATGAGATGAAAAAAGCAAATCAAGAACTTAGAAATGATATGGGAGCGAGTAGTCCTTTATTAAAAGAAATTTTAAATTCTCAGGATGTTTATATGAAAAAAGTAAGAGAGTGGACAAAAATGTCTGATTATTTATACTTGAAAGATAATTTATAATTTTAAAAAATAGAGAGAAACTTTTCTCTATTTTTTCTAGCTAAAACCCATTTGGATTAAAACCACCAAAATCATCACTAAAATCCATCGTTTGTATATTTGAATTTGTATATCCATTTTGAACTGAAATATTTTGTAATTGCATAATATCAGCTTTTGGATCTATATTTTGTGGACACACCATTGTACAAGCACTACATAATGTACAATCCCATACACCATTTAATTGTATAGAATCTATTATATTTGCTCTGTGAGCTGTTTTTTTGTCATTTATATATCTTAATGCTCTTGTTAATGCAAATGGCCCTAAGAACTCTTTATTTAGATCATATACAGGACAAGAACTATAGCATGAATTACAAAGAATGCAATTACTTTGTAATTCTATGTTTTTTATATCTTTATGAGTGATTTCGCACTCTTGGATTTCATCAATATAACTTTTTGCTTTTTTAATCAATAATGTTTCATGTGAAACATTAACAACTAAATCTTTAATAATTGTTGTGTTCTTTATAGCTTCAATTAAATCATTATCTTTGATATTTGTTTTACAAGCTAATTTTTCAACACCATTTACTCTTACTGCACATGAACCGCAAACACCACTTTTACATCCACATCTGAATGTTAAAGAATTGTCAGTTTTTGTTTTAATTTCAAAAAGTGCTTTTAAAAGATTTTTATTTGTAACTTTAAAATTACTAATTTCATTTTGTGGATATTTCTCTTGATTAAATCTTTTTATATTTAATTTCATAATAACTCCTCAAAACTAATTTTCATTAAATCATCGTTTTTTAAAATTAATGAACATTTTTCGAACTCTTTTTCAATATTTGGATAATCAACTCTATAATGACTTCCTCTACTCTCTTTTCGATTTATAGCACAAAGCGTAGCAATTTTTGAAACTTCTAAAGAGTTTTTAAACTCAATGAATTCAACAAGATTTCTATTAAATTCTTTTGATTTATCTCCTATTCCCATTTTTGGTAAATCTTTTGTTATTTCATCAATTTTATTTAATAAATTTTTCATTTTAGATTCACTTCTAAACAAACCTAAATCTTCAAATAGTAAATGACCTAGATAGTCTTTCTTTTGATAAAAACTTATTTTATTTGGTAAAGAATAAATATCTTCAATTAAACCTTTATCTTTCTCAAATTGTTTATTGTTTGATAAAATAAAATCATCCATAATTTGGGCTTCTTTTGATGCATTTATCCCTGCTACTTTACCAAAAGTAACTATTTCTAATAAAGAATTACCTCCTAATCTATTTGCACCATGAATAAAACTTTGAGCACATTCTCCACAAGCATAAAGGTTTAATATATTTGTTTTACAGTTTATATCTGTTTTAATCCCGCCCATACTATAGTGAGCAGCAGGTGTAATTGCCAATAGTTCAGATTCAAGTTTTACATTTGAAAACTCTAAGGCTAGTGTTCTTTCTTGTGGCATAACTTCTTTTATTTTATCAAGTCCAAGATGTCTTAAATCAAGATAAACTTTATGATCTTTATTTATATACTCATAAATAGCCCTAGATACTTCATCCCTTGGCTTTAATTCATCAATAAATCTTTTCCCATCTTTATTTACCAAATATCCACCCTCACCTCTAGCACTTTCACTAATAAGTATATTTGAATTTTCCAGTGTAGTTGGATGAAATTGTATAAATTCCATATTAGATAGTTCACATCCAGCATTATATGCCATAGCAATTCCATCCGCAGTATTAGAATAAGAATTAGTTGTATGATTTGCATATATTCCTGCATATCCACCACTTGCAATTATTACAGTTTTTGCTAAAATTTGACTTACTACTCCACTTTGTATATCTAAAGCAGTGATTCCTTTGCAGATATTATCTTCAACTATAATGTTTAAAACTAAATGTTCATTTTTAAACTCAATATTTTCTTTTATACATTGATCAAATAATGTATGTAAAATTTTTAAACCTGTATAATCACTTGAATAACAAGTTCTAATCTTTTTGGTTCCACCAAATTTTCTTTGAGCAATTTTATCATCTTTATTTCTATTAAAAGGAACTCCAATTGAGTCAAGCCAATGAATAGTATCTTTGGCTCCTTTACACATTAAATTGATATTATCTTTATTAGAAAGCTTATGAGAGGCTTTATATGTATCTTCTACATGTATATCAACACTATCATCATCTTCATATAAAACTGCATTTATTCCACCTTGTGCTTGAACACTTTGTGAATGAGTCGGATATGTTTTTGATACAACTAAAACCCTTGCATTATTCTTTGAGGCATTTAATGCAGCTGTAAGTCCAGCTATTCCTGAGCCTATTATTAATACATCTATCATTTTAATCCCAAAACTCTTTTAGAGGTTCAATCTTATCATTCTTTGCACTATTTGAATCAAAAGAAAATTCTAGTTTGTCAATTTCATCAAGTGCATTTTGAAACTCCTCTTTCGGTATCTCTTCAATATTTTGTTTTTGATATTCAATATTTTCTTTTTTTATATTTTGATTTAAACTTTTCTCTTTTAGTTTAAGATAATCATTCATAATTTTTTCGTACTGATTAAAGTCCAAAAGTATTATTCCTGGTTTTCCATCTCTTAGAATAATTGCTTTTTCAATCTCATTTTTATTTAGTTTATCAAATATATTTTTGCTTTTTCTTACTAATTCAGTTGAAGAAAACATTTCATTTGATGTATATTGCAGTAAACCCATTTTTTACTCCTTTACATATTATAATGTGTATTATAACACAATATAAAATTTATTAAATATATTTTATTTAACAGTTTGTTTATATTGGCAATAAAGCTTATATTGCAGTACTTTTAAATAAAAAATCATTTTTATTTTAATTTAGGATATAACTATTTTATGATTTATAAAATACTTTAAGCTATAAGTTAGTGATATTAATTTGTTTTATATTTTAGATAAAGTGATTATCTAAAATTATCTATATATTGTATGCAAGTATTAATTTTATTATGTATTTAAGTTATATAAAATAACATCTAAAAATTAGATGTTATTTAGAGAAGATTTCTTCTGCCCATTCTGTTATGGGACCTCTTAGAACTTTTTGTAATTTAATTGCGAATATATTTACAAGGTTATTTTCATTTTTTGTTGATTTTAAAAGTGTAGTTAATGCATTTGTGTATTTATTTACATAGAAGTTATCTATTTGTTTATTTGATCCTAATATTACAACTTTACAACTGTTATCAATTCTTGACAAAACCATTTGCATTGTTTTGTTAGACATATTTTGAGCTTCATCAATTATAATAAATGCATTAGATAAAGTTCTTCCTCTCATTTCCCCTACCCACATAGTTGCAATTCCATAAGTAGTAATCATTTGTTCAATTCTTGATGTAACTTCACTATCTTCAAGTTCAAGGACTGCAAGTTCAGGAGTTTTTTTATTTCTTTTTCTTTTGTGTTCAGTTCTTATAATATAATCTAAACTATCCATTAAAGGATGATTGTATATTTTAAATTTTTCTTCAAGACCTGGAAGATATCCAACATCTTCACCTTTATCAAGTGATTCAATAGAATTTCTTATATAAATGATTTTTTGAAAATGTTTTTGACGCACTAGTTTTAATGCTCCACTAAGTGCTAATAGTGTTTTTCCTGACCCTGCTTTTGCTTCTACAATCAAAACATTATAAAAGTGATGTAATATTGCATCTGAGAAAAATAATTGCTCCTTATTCAAAGGAGTAATTATTTGATCTCTTATTTCATCTTCATCTAAAACTCTGATTCTTTTATTTTGAATATTTGCAAGAACTATTTGATCTGATGATTGTACTTTAAAGCAATAAGAGAAGTTAAAAGGTTTATATTCTTTATCAAATTTTATTATCTCTTGATTATCTAAGAATTCTAAATCACTAAATTTGATTTCTATTTCCTTCATAAACTCAAAATCAAACTTATCTTTATCTTTACCAACAAGTGCATCTGTTTTTATATCCAATGATATAGCTCTTGTTCGTGCCATTATATCAAGAGATAAAAACTCAACTTCATTTTTATAATAAGTGTTTGCAAATGATGATATTTCTAATATCTTTCTATCGTTGATGATATTTGGTGATACATTCTTTATATTTACTTGATACTCTTCTTTTGAGATAATATCAATTATTGTATTTTTATTATTGTCTATTTTTAATCTAATAATTTTATATAAATCTTTTTTCTTTGATTCTAAAATAATAGAGTTTTCAAGTATTCTAGCAAACTCTCTTGCTTGAAAATTTATCTCTTCAAAACCACTTTTTTTTGTATCTATTTCATCTAAAACAGTTTCAGGAAGAATAATTAGATTCTTTCCTTCTTGGGATAATTTATATATATTAGTAGCATCTTCCAGTAGTATATTTGTATCTAAAACATAATATTTTTCAAAATTCATGATAACTTCTTTTCTTTTTGTTTATAAACTTTATATACAATAAATGAACCTATTACTAATGTTATTATTGTGAATAACAATGAAAAAGTTTTAGTAATGACATATGCTACAATAAACAGAGATAATATTGTAGGTATTTCATTATATGCTCTAAAGAAATTTCCACTTCTTTCATAATCATCTTTTTCTAATTTTTTTCTATAATATCCTAAAGAAAATGAGTAGATAACAAGTAATAAAGCAAAAAATAGTTTTGCATACATCCAAGCACCTGCTTCATTTGATAATAAATATGGATTTAAATAAAGCATTATTGCTCCACTTATTATTGTTGCCCACATTGCTGGAACTCCAATATATTTGTACATTTTAAGTTCTTGAATTTTGACTATATTAACAAACTCTTTTATATTTTGATGTTCTGTATGATATACATAAAGTCTTGGTTGATAAAAAAGCATTGCCATCCAAGACATCATAGCCATAATATGAAAAGTCAGTATCCAAGTGTAATATTCCATTTTAGTCCTTACTATTGTTTTTTATTTTAATTAACCATTCATTTAAAGTCTTTTCGAATCCAATATTTGAATTCTCATAAAGTTTTAAGTCCTCTTTTAAGTATTCTTGTTCAATATATCCACCATAATTATGGGGGTATAAATAGCCTATATGCTGTGAATCTAAATGTTTTGGTATATCTAGTATCTTACCTGCTTTTATCTCTTCTAGTGCTTTATTTACAGCTTTATATGCGCTGTTTGATTTTGGACTTGATGCTAGATAAATTGCACACTGAGAAAGTATGATTCTTGATTCAGGGTATCCAATTTTATTACAAGCAATCATTGTATTAACTGCAAGATTTAAAGCATTTGGATTTGCATTTCCAATATCTTCACTTGCAAATATTACTAATCTTCTTGTTATAAAATCAACACTTTCTCCACCATTTATCAATCTACTCATATAATAAAGTGCAGCATCAATATTTGAACCTCGTAAAGACTTTATCATGGCACTTGCTAAATCATAGTGTGTATCTGAAGATGAAACTCCATCCCCTATTACATTCTCTCTTAACTCTCTTAATAAACTCACATCAATATCTTTAGATACTTTATATGAAAAATTTAGAAGTGTAAGCATAGCTCTTGCATCTCCTGAACTTGAAGTAATCAAATATTCTAATGCATCCGTTTCTATATTTATATTAATATCTTTTAAAGCGATATAAAGAATTTTATTCATCTCTTCTTTAGTAAATGCTTTAAATTCATATAAAAATGATCTTGAACGAATAGCTGAAGTTAAAGTAAAAAAAGGATTTTCTGTACTTGCTCCTATGATTATTGCATCATAATTTTCCATAACTGGAAGAAGTACTTCTTGTTGATTTTTTGATAAACGATGAACTTCATCAATAAAGACTAAAGGCTTAATTAAAGAATTTTTATATTTGTCAAATACTTTACGTAAATCTTCGATTTTGATACTTGTTGCATTAAAATAAAAATAGTCTGTATTTATCTCACGTGCTATAATTTTTGCTAAGGTAGTTTTGCCAGTTCCTGGTTTTCCATAAAAAAATAAGTGTGGAATGTCTTTTTTTTTGATTAGTTTATATAGTGCTTTATCTTTTGAGATAATGTGAGATTGACCAACAAAATTATCTAGATTTGTTGGTCTTAACTTATTAGATAGATCTATCATCTTCATTCATAAAGATTCTAAGATTTTTGTATTCCTCTTTAGTTAAATATCTTGTTTTTCCAGTTGGTAGATTATTTAAAGAGATTCCCCCGTACTCTAATCTTTTTAGATCAAGCACATCAAGTCCAAAGTGAGCAAAAAATCTTCTTAATTCTCTATTTTTACCCTCAGAAATAACTACTTTAATTTTAGAAAATTTTTCACCATTAGTTTGAATATCATATGCTAAAAATGGTGAAAATGTCATTGATTTAATTTTACTTGTTTTAAATGCGCCAGATGTTGCATCTTCAATTTCTAATCCATGTTGCATAGCTTCTTCAACAGGTTTTGTAATTACTCCATTTACTTTAATCTTATAAACTCTTTCTAAATCAGAGTGCATTAAAGCATCTACAATATTTACACTATCAGATAAAAGTAATAAACCTTCACTTGCATAGTCAAGTCTTCCAACACTTAAAAAGTGTTTGTATTTGTGATCTAATGAATCATAAATAGTACGTCTACCTTGAGGGTCTTTTTTAGAAACTATTTCACCTTTTGGTTTATTATATACAATTACAGTAGAAATTTTATTTTTATCTTCTTTTATTTTTTTTCTACCAATTTCAACTTCGTCATTATTTGAAACTTTAGTAGCAAGATTTGTTACAACTTTACCGTTAACTTTTACTTTACCCTCTTCTATTAGCTTATCAGCTTCTCTTCTTGAGTAATTACTATTGTGAGATAAAAATTTATTTAATCTTACTAACTCTTCTTGAACTTCTTCGTCTCTTTTTTTCATTTTATACCAGCTTCTATTAAATCATGAATATGTAATACACCAACTAACTTATCATTTTCATCAGTTACAATTAGTAGTTGAATTTTGTAATCTTCTATTACTTGTAGTGCATCACTCGCTAAAAGCTCTTTGTTTTTTAATCTTTTTGGATTCATAGTAGCAATATCTTCTACTTTACAATCCATTGAAAAATTACCATTCATTAAAGCTCTTCTTAAATCCCCATCACTTAAAAGTGCAATTACTTTATCTTCTTCATCTGTAATTATAACACTTCCAAGTCTTCCCTCACTCATTACTAAAATGGCATCTTTTAATTTAGTTTCACGTGAAACTACAGGAAGATTTTCTTTTCGTAATAAATCATCAACTTTAACAAAAAGTTTTTTACCTAAACTTCCACCTGGGTGAAATGAAGCAAAATCCTCTTTTTTAAAATCTCTTTTTTTCATTAAACAAACTGCTATTGCATCACCCATCGCCATTGTTAAAGTTGTAGATGACATAGGTGCCGCATCAAGGGGACAACCTTCTTTTTCTACATTTATATTTATAAAAACATCCGCATATTTAGCAAGTGTTGAGTTTTCATTTCGAGCCATTGCAATTAAAGGAATATTAAATCTCTTTAAGTGAGGAAGAATTTGAACAAGTTCCTCACTCTCTCCACTATAAGAAATTCCAAGTACAATGTCACCTTTACTAATCATTCCTAAATCACCATGCATAGCTTCAGTAGGATGAAGAAAAAATGAGCTTGTTCCTGTACTTGCTAATGTTGCTGCAATTTTTGCTCCAACAAGTCCTGATTTCCCAACACCTGTAATGATTAATTTACCTTTTGAACTCATAATTAAATCAATTGCTTTTTCAATATCAAAAGAAATATTACTAGCTGCTTTTTCAAGCTCTTTTGCTTCTGTTAATAAAACATCTTTAACTATTTGTTTAAAATCCATTTTTAATCCTTATTGAACAAATATTGTAGGTACAATCATTGGGTATTTTTTATATTTTCTTGTACAATGTTTTCTTACAACTTTTCTTAATTCATCTTCTAAAATTCTATTGTTTTTTAGAATTCCAGGTTTAATGTTTTCTAAGAAAATTGTTAATAAATCTTCAATTTCTTTTGCAAAGAATTTATCTTGTTTATCAGGAACTAATCCAAATGAAGTAACTTTTGGTTTTTGAGCCATTGTTCTATCATTTTCGTTAATTTGAGCAACAATCATAACAACACCCTCATTAGCCATTGTTTGTCTATCTAAAATAACGTCATCTGAAATTTTATGATTTAATTGATTATCAATATAAACTTTTCCAGTTTTAACTGTTTTTACTTTTTTAAGATATTTAGGACTTACTTCAATTTGCTCACCATCACTCATGATATAAACATTTCGCTCTAATACACCACAATCAATACCTGTTTGACCATGTTTTAATGCATGATTATATTCACCATGCACAGGTAAAAAGAATTTAGGTTTAACAAGTCTTAACATTAATTTTTGCTCTTCTTGAGATGCGTGTCCTGATACGTGAATATCACTATATTCTTGGTAAGCAACTTTAGCTCCAGCTTTTAATAAGTGATTAATAATTCCAGATACACTTCCCTCATTTCCAGGAATTGCTTTTGCTGAAAGAATTATTAAGTCATCAGGTTTAATCTTAATATGTCTGTGCTCATGAATTGCCATTCTATAAAGTGCTGACATTGATTCACCTTGTGAACCAGTTGTTACTATTAGAATTTCATTATCATTATATTTGTTTATTTCATGTGCTTCAATAAATTGATCTTTAGGAAATTTAATATAACCAAGAGTCATTGCTAGATCTAGATTTTTTTCCATTGATCTACCAATAACACAAATTTTTCTTCCAAATGTTATTGCTCTTTCAATTGCTTGTGCAACCCTATGAATATTTGAAGAAAAAGTTGACATAAGTACTCTACCTTTTGCTCCTGCAAATAATCTGTCAAAAGTTGGACCAACAGTTTTTTCAGTTCTTGTAAAACCTGCTGAGTGAGAGTTTGTTGAATCTGATGTTAAAACTAAAACACCTTTTTCACCATAATGAGCAAGTCTATGTAAATCTGTTGGTAATCCATCGTATGGAGTATGGTCGATTTTAAAGTCACCTGTATGAATCATTGTTCCAGCTTCTGTTGTAACAGCAATACAAGAACAGTCAATAATAGAGTGAGTAACATGTATCCATTCTACTTCGAATTCACCAATTTTAATAGGAGTTCTTTTTTCAATTGCTCTTAAAAAAGATCTATGTTCTCTCATTTTATGTTCATCAAGTTTTGAACCAATCATTTCTAATGGTAGTGATGTTCCATAAACTGGGAATTGCATTTCTTTAAATAAGTATGGCATTGCACCAATATGATCTTCATGTCCATGAGTAATGATAATACCAACAATTTTATCTTTGATTTCTCTTATATAAGTGAAATCAGGAATTAAAATATCTACACCATGCATATTTTCATCTGGGAAACTCATACCAACATCAACAATAATTGCTTGATTTTCAGTTTCAATAACCATCATATTTCCACCAATTTCACCTAATCCACCAAGTGGAGTGATTTTGATTTTAGCAGAAGTATTTAAGTTTAATTTATAATGTGGGTTTAATCTATCTCTATGAATTTTTTCATTTATCAAATAAGCTTTTTTTAAGTCAGTTATCCAACCTTCACCTTTTTGTTGATTTTGATTCTGATTTGGGTTTTGGTTCGGATTAGGTTTTGGCTTAGGCTTTCTTTTCTTTACCGGTTTTTTAGTTTCAACTACAGTTTCTGTAGTTTGTTCATTATTTTCAATTTGGTTAGGTACATTATTTTCTATATTTTCTGTACTAACAACAACCTGTTGTTCTTCTTTATTAATTTCTTCCATCTTTTACCCTTGTATGCATTTGGCTATACAAAGATGAACTT
>OBMA010000989.1_pt1 | contig 17283 bp, 9 predicted proteins | sample 1539141 | NCBI WGS metagenome assembly OBMA01 (sample SAMEA3991484, study PRJEB22521) | metagenome | biome: anthropogenic terrestrial biome; feature: sewage plant; material: raw primary sludge | place: Sweden | collected 2012-09-26 | reverse complement strand
ACGAGCGGCTGATAAATTAGTTTCTTTTTTTTTTAATTTTTTTTTTTGTAAGAAAATTAAGGTTTATTAGGCAGAGTATACCGAGTCGTTTGAAGTCATCTCCGGGTAGTGATTTTTATCACGTGACACTTTTTTATTCCTTTTCTCTTTCCTTTTTTAAATTTTTTTTTTTTTTTTTCATTGATTAACCGCCTCTTCTTTATCACTCTCGCATTCTGTCTACTAAGCGGTAAAAAAACGAAAAGTGAAAAGTTCAATGTGGGACCCTAAATTGTGATTATGGTAATAATTTCTTTTTGAATAAATACAATAGGTATCTTACACAGGAGTGAAGGCCATCAAAATCACGTTTATCAATCGACACTTTAGCAATGTCGTCAAATAATAGGAAGAAACTGCTTCTGATGGGCCGGTCCGGCTCCGGTAAATCGTCAATGAGGTCGATCATCTTTAGTAACTACTCCGCTTTTGACACTAGGAGATTGGGTGCCACCATTGATGTAGAGCACTCCCATTTGAGATTTCTTGGGAATATGACTCTAAATCTGTGGGACTGTGGTGGGCAGGACGTGTTTATGGAGAATTATTTCACCAAGCAAAAAGACCACATTTTCCAGATGGTGCAGGTGTTAATTCACGTTTTTGATGTAGAGTCAACTGAAGTTCTCAAGGATATTGAAATATTTGCAAAAGCTTTGAAGCAATTAAGGAAGTACTCTCCCGACGCCAAAATTTTTGTTCTTCTGCATAAGATGGATCTTGTTCAGTTGGATAAGAGAGAGGAGCTGTTCCAAATCATGATGAAAAACCTGAGTGAAACGTCTTCGGAATTTGGGTTTCCCAATCTGATAGGTTTTCCTACTTCGATTTGGGATGAGAGTTTATACAAGGCATGGTCGCAGATTGTATGCTCGCTAATACCCAATATGTCCAACCATCAAAGTAATTTGAAGAAGTTTAAGGAGATTATGAACGCCCTTGAAATTATTCTTTTCGAAAGAACAACTTTCTTAGTGATATGCTCCAGTAATGGCGAAAATAGTAATGAAAATCATGATAGTTCGGATAATAATAATGTCTTGCTAGACCCGAAGCGATTCGAAAAGATATCCAATATAATGAAAAACTTCAAGCAGAGTTGCACGAAATTGAAGAGCGGATTCAAGACTTTAATATTGAACAACAACATCTACGTCAGCGAGTTATCGTCCAATATGGTGTGTTTTATAGTGTTGAAAGATATGAATATTCCACAAGAATTAGTATTGGAAAACATCAAAAAAGCCAAAGAGTTTTTCCAATGACTGAGGTGAGTAGACGAAACATTCGGCAATTGAGTGTTTGCGGGGCATAAGAATTATAAAGCTTTCGTTACGTATATACAAATGGAATTTGGCGTATAAAATAAATAGAGAAACATAAGAGGAAGAAATAAATAATCACAGATATATATATATAGGACAATGGGAGGAAAAAGCTGAAGTGATCAACCAATCTTGTCGGGGTTTTTTGCTTGTGCATTAGTCAAGCATCATTTCGAAAAAAGTGGGAATATATAAATAATAAAACATCATGTGCATTTTTTTGTGCGTGTGTGTGTGTGTTAGGTTTTGTTTAGAGGGTTTTAGAAAAAAAAGGATGCAAACTCAGGAAAAAACGGTGCCTACCACCTTTTTTCCTTTTTCCAGAAAAGGGCATGTTAATTTCATCTATAATCCTTTAAAAAAGTCTCTTTTGAAAAATGCTAATTTAATCCAGTCGAAAAAGACCTTTAATCTCGATCTTGCAGATAGAATCATGGACAAGTACAAAATTCTCCATAAGTAGAAGGTCATTAAGCCACCACCGGTGTAAAATGTTCTCTTACCGGAACGTATGGTTGCAATGGCCCTTTCGGATCCCAGGTATGCTAAGGCACCTAAATCGTTGTATTTGAAAGGTTTAAAGTTGTTCTCCTCGAACAAGAGATCAATTTTATCCTTTCTTGAAGATAGATTCTTTTGGAAATTTGGTATTTGAGCCATTTTATCAAAATTCTTGGCCAAATATTCGGCCTCTTGGTGCGCCACTTGGGCGGTTGGTGGCAACCCAGCAAATGCATTGTCACCAATGGCGAAAATGTTGTTGCTGCCTTTCACTTGCAAAAAGTCATTCACTGCCAATCCTCTCTTGGACGAGTTTTGCTCAGGAATTTTCTTGAAAAGGTCAGTGATTACCGGTCTTGCCTTGTTACCCGTGGCCCAAATCAAAGTACCGTATGGAATAGTTTCTTCGGTTATTTTACCGTCTTCGTGTTTCGTCTTTGCCAACAATTGCTTTTCTTCAACTTTGGCGACAGCCGTTCTCAGATGTACTTTGATCGAAGTGTTTTCTAAATGTGATTGCGCGTATGATGAAAGCTTTTTCTCAAACATATTCAAAACGATGGGCAGAGCTTCGACCAAGTGAATTTGGACTTCTTCGGCCAATGCAGGGAGAAACTTTCTCAGGTCCTGGTGAACATAATCCTGTAGTTCACCAGCGGCCTCTACACCAGTAGGCCCACCACCAACCACGACAATGGACAGTAGTCTTCTTCTTTCGGGATCACCCTTTGGCAATAAGTTAGCCTTCTCTAGATTGGCGGCAAAAGTTCTTCTTATTTCCAAAGAGTTGGGAATTTCCTTCAGGAAATGACCGTAATCAGTGACCCCAGGAATACCAAATGTGTTAGGTTCCGCACCTACAGCACTGATTAAATAATCGTACTTAATTTCAGCAGGTTCTGCTTGATGCAGCCCTAGATGGTTTTCAGGTTGGTATAGCTGGCTAACGGCAGATAATGATTTTATGGTAACGGTATTCCTGTCGGGATTGATAGAGGTGGCTTCTGCCTCATAGTAGGTAACGTTCCCCTTTTTCTTGAGAGCAAAATTAACGATGGGCTCAATAATTGACTTTTCGTCTACTGTCCCAACTGGTGCAGAAGGTAACAAAGGCGTAAATAAGAAATAGCTTCTAGGAGAGATGATGGAAACGTTGTACTTCTTGGTGTCAATGTGCTTTAAAAACGAAATAGCACCCCACCCCGAACCCAGTATCAGCACGTTTGGTTTGTCGCTGTGCTGAGGGTCAATGACTTTCATGGTCTTAAAAGATGTAGGACCTGCTCCGGAGTTTTCCACTCCTGTGGATCTGGTGGAAGCGAATCTGACTAGCGTATTCGTCGAGGTGAGCAACCTCCTGTTACTATACAAATTCTTCGATAGCATAGTGGTTTTTAGTTTCTTTTCTTGGGTAAACGTGTAATTCGATGATGTGATGAAACTGACACCCTACCTGAAACTCCTCAATTGGTAGTTAAAACTCCTTCCCCACTATGCCCTATACATCTTATATATACCCTGTCGACGTTGCAAATACCGGCAATAACCAAGAGCGCTAAGGGGGAGCACTCTGATTGTGGTTACCCGGACGTTCAATGCCTTCATATGATTGGTCCGAATGAATAGGTCATGAGAAAATGCATATTTTTGAGGCATTTCAGCAATGATCGGCAATCTGCACATATTCGTATTGTTTCCCTGAGTAAGTTATTTGCGGAAAGAGACATTCTATTGCTTTGGAGTATTTTGTGGTCTTCGACAATAAAGCGAAGGAATAATAGGTTCGTTGCTAGCGACAAGCAACACATAGTTGTAGTGATGCTATAGCAAAGAAAGGTCACAGATTCATTATTGACCTTTTAAATGGTGCCCAGTGGCAATCGCCGTTTTAGCATTCTTTAAATGCGTAGTATATGAGTTTTAAAGTGCTTTGTTGTTCACGTGCTTTTCACGTGTAAGATTACTTAACCGGGTAGCGCCGGTCTTTAATATGCTTTCCAGATTAGGAAAGAACATAAATAAAAACACAAAATAAGAAAGTGTCAATCATCCGCATTGAAAGAAAGAAAAGATTTTTTTATCCCTCAATTGTACATGAAAATAGAGACCTTTCAAAACGTATTTTAACATTCTTTTACTCTTTTCTTGCACCTGCAGCCTTAGCTCAGTAAGAAAAAAAGTAGGTAGCAATGAGCCCAAGTCCATCAGTGTCGCCAAGAAGGACGCTCAATAACAAATCATCTTACATCAATAACAGCGGTGGGCTGGTCCTACCTCCTACGCAGTTTAATTTGAATCAGCAGCCAGTCCTGAGCTTCCAACAAAAAGCGACTTTCGATTCCAACCAGCAGTTTTTCTATTATCCAGAGTCACCCACAAAAAACCTGAGACCAAGGTTTAACAGTGTTTCGCAGATTAATAAAGGAGTTAATGAAGACCATTATACCGGGGGCGGTAGCAGTAATAATAACAGGCCATCTAGATATACAAATACCATGGGCGCTGCAAACACCAATGTAAATTCCCATCCGCATCATCAGTCGGTGTCGCATTTAAATTCTAAATCTCTTAAATTCAATCAAACGAAGGAAGCGACCAGCATAAATGAAATTATTTTTCCTTCCAGAACGTGTACAAAGAAACGGTATTTTACCAAGCCAATTGATTTGTATGGTACAAGAAGTAGCACTAGTGTGGCACCTAAGTTGACGAATTCTCCCACGAAATCAAAAACAAATTTCAACATCAAGAAGTGCATCTTACCTAGGTCCGTCGTTACCACATATAAATTACCATCTCCAGTGCACGAAACGATAGACGATATATCCAAAAAAATCATAATCCTGCTAATTTCGTTGAAGTTTGAGAAAAACTATCACTTCTTGCAACCTATTCAATTGTCCACAAATAGTAAGACACGGATCTCAAAATCACTAGACGAATTATGCGGAGTGCAGCTGACATCAACGTTACGGCAACAAAAGCAGCTGCAAGGTAACAGCAAGCCCGTAAAGAATCTCCCTAATTCCAATGCGAAGCAGAGAGCCGGGGCCAGTGTTTCCACAAATGCCAACGAAAGCTTTGAATTGAGTTTTGATGGAAAGGCAATGGATAGATCTGATATATTTCGAATGGTAGATTCTTTTAGCATCGCCATTTCAGATGAAGATGAGGAAGATGAGGAGGAGGATAGCTTTCAGCAGAGAAGTGCGAACAACAGAATCCTCCCTGCGGAGATACTAAGTAATGAACCTTTGAAATGATACGGATTCTCTGTATTCTGTCTATAGTATTTATATACCAATACATTTTTCCGCACTTTGAAGTTTTGCATTTTACTTAATGTAGTTTATTATTAGTTGCCAAAACGAAACATTTAACATGTGAATTAAAAATACAAAAAAAAGCCTATTAACGATCTAAATTTATGACAAAAGACATATAATTATTTTAATGATGCCTTTGTCACAACCGAACACAATATCTTTGAAAAGTGATCCAGCAATCGAATTCAGAATTCGTTGTGCCATTTTTGCCTTACGTTTGCGCCATTGTAATTTCTCTGTGCCGTCTTCTCTTCACTTTATTTCAATATTATCATGCAGTAAACAAGTTGCAGAATAATAAATAATATACGTACCAAATATGTGAACAACTCAGATACTATTCATTTGATATGTTAAAAGCCCTGCATTCCTCTCCCGACATTATATATAAAATGCTCAGCCACCCCTTCGTTGCACAGAAAAAAAGGATGACCTATAATACCAATATTCAATCACAATAGTTATACCAAACTAACACATGGTTGAAGCAGACTACTTACTATCGTGGAGTTAGCTCACTGAAAATTTAATATTTACAGCATTAAACAGTTTTTTCTTTTGTTTTGTCTCCTACATTAATTTCAATATGGATAGCCAAGTAGAAGGCAAAATATCCCCCTCACAGAAGGAGTCCTCCTCCACCTCAGGCCTCGTTTCACCTAGTGAAGATGGCCCAGCACATCAAAAAATACACAGAGACCAATTAAGTGTGGATCAAATCAAGAAAATCAGAGAAGAACGTGCTCAGAAGAGACAGGTACGTAGGAACTCTCTAATATCCCAAGGGAAGGACCCTGACTTCCCAACGCCTGACTTACAATTCATTGAAAGACCATTCCTCCCTATCAACCATGATAATTCGAAAGGTCTTACGCCAGCGACCATACAAGTCACCCAAGATTCATTGGACGTTAAAATAATGACCTATAATACTCTAGCACAAACCTTGATTAGGAGAGATTTTTTCCCAGAAAGTGGACCAGCGTTAAAGTGGCATAAGAGATCAAAAGTTTTGGTCCACGAATTGAAAAAGTACAGGCCTGATGTAGTATCGTTGCAGGAGGTCGATTACAATGAACTCAACTTCTGGCAGGAGAATTTCCATAAGTTAGGGTTTGATATGATTTTCAAAAGGCATGAAGGGAAAACTCATGGACTACTAGTTGCATGGAACAATAAAAAATTCCAGTTAGATAATGATTGGATGCTGGACTACGATAATATATTGGCGGGAAATGTCATTTCAGCAAGAACAAGAACTAAAAATATTGCCCTTATTATATCGCTATATTTCAAGGGTATAACAGATTCATCATCAAGAGGAATTATCGTCGCAAATACACACCTATTTTGGCATCCCTTTGGGGTATTTGAAAGATTAAGGCAATCTTACTTGGTTTTACAAAAGATCCAGGAAATTAAAGCATGTTCCAAATATAATGGCTGGCATAGCCTACTGATGGGTGATTTCAATACCGAACCTGAAGAGCCACCGTACTTGGCCATAACGAAAAGACCACTGATATTAAAAGGCCCAATAAGAGCTATGGTGGAATGCTCACTAGCGTATCGGTATTCAAAAAAAAGGAATGGAGAAGAAAGTGACCAGGATGATGAAGAGTGTGATGAAAAGTCTAGGGGCGAAGGCCATTCAGATCAACCACAAAACCCAAAACCAGAGAGCTTTACAGCCACAAAGGAAGAAAAGGCTCTGGTAAATCAATTAGTTGCGTTGCATAATTCACTACATGTGAAAGGCGTATCTTTGTATGGGATTGGCTACGGTAAAGTGCATCCTGAAAATGCTAACGGAAGCCACGGCGAACCGGGACTCTCAAACTGGGCCAATACATGGTGTGGATTATTAGACTACATATTTTATATCGAGGGTGATCATAATCAGGACACGCGTCAGAAAGAGCCTCTGAATGCTTTTGAAGGAAATAACAACGTAAAAATAATCGGATATCTGAGGATGCCGTGTGCACAAGAAATGCCCAAACACTCCCAACCTTTCGAGGGAGAATATGCTAGTGATCACATTTCCCTAATGTGCCAAATACGCTTGTTTTTTGGGGGGGAGAAAGTGCATAGCTTAAAATAAAGAAACAATATATATAAACAACCTACATTTGTGTTTGAAAGACAGTAATCAACGCTTCGATGGTCACTGGGATTTTTCTTTCAATTTAGCGTCACTTTCACCTTATTCACAGCTTTTACGTGCTATTTTTGGTCACCCTTCCCCTTTCGTTGCGCCTCAACGGGCTAAAAAAAAAAAATAAAATCAAGCATAGAAACACCACAACAAACCTGCCCTTTTTCCTTGTTTCAGGTTACGTGAAAAGCATCCAGAGAAGATATCCCAAAGACTGAAGAGGTGTAGTTGGCTCATTCACGTCGTTCGTTTATATTATCAAGGAAGGGGTTTTTGATCGGCTCGAACAAGACTCGCAAGAATCCGTTTTCTATTGTTTTTTTTGAGGATTCCAATATGTCAAATTCCAATTCAAAAAAACCTGTTGCGAATTACGCATACCGTCAACAGCAAGATTATAATGGGATGAACGCCATGGTGGGAAATCCAATGATGTATCATCCTGTTGATTTCGTAAACGGTGCCGGCCAATATGGTCCTTCTCAACACCCAGCATATTACACCAACTCACCATTACCTAATATTCCACCAACACCTTTTGATACTGCATACGGTGCCAGTCTTTTGCCATCTCACCTATTGATGGGATCTCCATTTGTTTCCTCGCCTAACATGCAAAGTGGCTATAATTCTGCAAGATCATCTAATCTCAAAAGAAAGGCTTATTCGAGGCCCGTTTCTAATCATAACGGTTACAACGGAAACAGTAACAGTAACCAAAACAATACTAATAACGGAATGGTAACACCCTCGAACTATTATAGAATGGGGAGAAATTCTTTCTCGAGGAACAACAACAGTACGAGGAATGTTACTCACAACAACAATAAGGGGTGCGACACCCGGAACAACAGTGGAAGAAGAACATTCGCAAGGAATAACATTTTCGACGACATACTTCCAGAAATGCTTTTACAAAGACCCTTTTGTATTAATTACAAGGTTCTACCGACTGGTGATGATGCTTATAGAACTAGGTCGCTGCTTATTGAAAATGTGGATCATTCTATTGATTTACACTCTATAGTCAAAAATTTTGTCAAATCCAATACTCTGGAAAGTGCCTACTTAATTGAAGGAGGGAAGAGCGATGATTCAAAAGATGTAGAGACTAAAAATCTATCCATTCTAATAAGCTTTCTAACCAAAGGCGACTGTTTGAACTTTTACAATAACATTTTACAAAGGTTATCTGAATTCAAAACATTTTTGAAATCTGAAGCACTAAATCTGAAATTTGTTTGTCTAAACTATGATCCCAAATGCCTCCCTACCTTTATTGAGAGTGAAGCGTTAACAGAAAACGCTGAAGAAGCCGACATTACCAATGGTTCAACAATGATCAGTGCTTCGCTGCATCATAATATAGCGAACAAAGATGCTACAAGGTCGATTATAATTGAATTCAAAAGCCCCGTGGAGAAAAGCGATTTATTCAAAAAGAAATTACAATTTTTGGACAGGTCAAAAAACAAAAGATACATTTTGGAATCTATCGATTTAGTGAACACAGATGTACCTTCCAATCAATTTCCTGAAAATTACGCCGTTTTAACCTTTTTGAATATCTCTATGGCTATTGAAGTTCTCGATTATTTGAAAAAATACTCCAAAAACTTAGGCATTTCTAAATGTTTTTATGTATCCCTAGCGCCGTTGGTAGTTAGCTCAGCCAGATCTTCGGTCGCTAATATTTACGAGGGTAAAACGAGCACACATCGTTTATCGGTGCCTTCTGTTACTGTTGGGAAAAATAACGATAGCAACAACAACGGAAACAATAATAAAAGTAATATGAGTGGTATCACCACACACAATAATAATAGTAGTATTGGTGTTTCCGTATACGGTCACTCTAATATGAGTTTAACCAGTCTGTCATCATCTGTATCTTTAAATGAAGAGATTGATATGCTTGCGACGAAACTTCAAGGGGTAGAACTTGATGGGACTTATTTAGAAATCAATTATCGCGACTATCAAACACCAACTATTGAAGAACACTCTACTCACTTGAGCAATGTCAAAATTTCAAAGACAACAGAAAACTCTAGGCAATTTTCTCAAGATATCCCATCACCTTTGCCATTAAATGAACATATGTTTATGAATGATTCTAATCAGTCCAATGGAGCGATAATACCTCAACAGTTAATAGCCACACCTTCTCCGGTGTCCCCCAATTTGCAAATGAATCAAAGGGTGTTGCCGAATCCAATAACTCAAAGTTTGGAGCAAAATTTCAACGTTTCGGCCAAAGTGGCATCATTCATGGGTTCAGACATAGGCAATAGAACAATTTATATAGGAAACATTAATCCAAGATCAAAGGCGGAGGATATCTGTAATGTCGTACGTGGAGGAATCCTTCAGAGCATTAAGTACATACCGGAGAAGAAGATATGCTTTGTTACTTTCATCGAAGCTCCATCCGCTGTACAGTTCTATGCAAATTCATTTATTGATCCAATAGTGTTACATGGGAATATGTTGAGAGTTGGATGGGGGCATTATTCTGGTCCATTACCGAAATCAATCTCGTTGGCTGTTACGATCGGGGCAAGTAGGAATGTCTACGTAAGCCTACCAGAGTTTGCATTTAAGGAAAAGTTTATTCACGACCCTCAGTACAAAAAACTGCATGAAACACTATCTTTACCAGATGCGGAACAACTAAGAGAGGACTTTAGTACCTATGGTGATATTGAGCAGATTAACTATTTGAGTGATAGCCATTGCTGTTGGATAAATTTCATGAATATATCTTCTGCGATTAGTCTTGTTGAAGAAATGAATAAGGAATCCACAGTACAAAATGAATCCGGTGAAGTGACGCTTAAAAGGGCGACTGAGGAAAAATTCGGTGGCCGTTATAAGGGCCTTCTGATAAACTACGGCAAAGATCGTTGTGGCAATATAAACAAAAATTTGATAGCAGGTAAAAATTCAAGATTCTATAAGAAAGTTAAAAGACCGAGCTATAATATACGTTTGAGTAAGTTGGAAGAAAAGAGGAGGCAGAATGAAATCGATAAAAAGGAAAAGGCTTTTGATAAACCCTTGAACTTGGAATCCCTAGGAATTAGTCTGGACGCACATAAGGACAACGGCGGTGGTGAAACAGGAACTGCAAATAATACTGGGCACGAAAATGAAAGTGAACTAGAGGCTGAAAATGAAAACGGTAATGAGACTGGAAGTTTCGGTGGACTGGGTCTCGCTGTGGCGAGCTCTGACGTCAAACGTGCGACATCGGATGAAACTGATTATGAAGATATATTTAACAAGTCATCGGGATCTTCCGACTCGTCATCAGACGTCGAGGTCATTATGCACTCCCCGAGCGATCCTGAATACGCTTTAAAATCACAAACTCTAAGAAGCTCGAGTCAGACCGTCATTAATAGTAAGAGACCAGTAAAGATAGAAGACGAGGAAGAAGCCGTAGGAATGTCACAGCTCAATTATAGGTCGTCATTAAGACAAGCTCCTCCAAGAGCTCCCTCAACTTTGTCATATAATCACTCGAAGAACAACGAAACGCCAATGCAAGATATTTTCACAAATGGCGAAACAGCAAATAACAGAAAGAAGAAGAGAGGATCTTTTGCAAGGCATAGAACGATACCAGGATCTGACGTCATGGCCCAATACCTTGCACAAGTGCAACATTCGACATTTATGTATGCAGCCAATATTTTGGGCGCCTCTGCGGAAGACAACACGCATCCTGACGAGTAGTATAGCTGTGCTGAGCCTGAAGTATAATGCATATCCATCGGACTATTTAGACAAAGCCCAAGGAAGCCTAAGGCGGCCTGCCAAGGTGTTTCTCCCTTTTTTTCTCCGATTTCTTTGTATAAACTAAATAATATAGTGATTACTAATGGAATGGCGGTATTATGCACCTAACCTGTTCATTCTGCCACAGATTACGTAAGCGATTTATTGCCGGCACTTGTTGTCTTAATGACCGAGTCACCAATGTGGAACGATAATTTTCTCTGACTCAAACCTGTTAATTTTTTTCTACTTCGTTTCGTTAGCGACGACGTCAAGCCGCAGGATCCTGTCTGCCTTGACCTCTTCTCTACCTTCAGAACTTACACTTTTCAGGTAAGATGACCTTTATATAAAAGTTGACACTATTACAGTTGTTTATAAACGTCTGAAGAATGAGACGTTTTTATAAAATGAATAAAATGCATATTCTAAGTTTAAAACAACATTTTCAAAGTGTACGATTGTAAAAAGAGAGGCAATTAGAGAATCTCAAACAGGTAATAATAATGGGCAATCAGTCATTAGTTGTGCTTACGGAAAGTAAGGGTGAGTATGAGAATGAGACAGAACTACCTGTTAAAAAATCGTCACGAGATAATAATATCGGAGAATCTTTAACAGCAACAGCTTTTACGCAGTCTGAAGATGAAATGGTAGATAGCAATCAGAAATGGCAGAACCCAAACTATTTTAAATATGCATGGCAAGAATATCTTTTTATATTCACATGCATGATAAGTCAGCTTCTAAATCAAGCAGGCACTACACAGACTCTTTCGATCATGAATATTCTTTCGGACAGTTTTGGCTCAGAAGGAAACTCAAAGTCATGGCTGATGGCATCTTTTCCGCTAGTTTCAGGCTCATTTATTTTGATTAGTGGCAGACTAGGTGACATATACGGATTAAAAAAAATGTTGTTAGTAGGATATGTTCTGGTTATTATATGGTCTTTGATTTGTGGGATTACCAAGTATTCTGGTAGCGATACTTTTTTTATTATTAGTAGAGCCTTCCAAGGGCTAGGGATTGCATTTGTTTTACCTAATGTGCTTGGAATAATTGGTAATATATATGTAGGTGGTACTTTTCGTAAAAACATCGTGATTAGTTTTGTTGGTGCGATGGCCCCTATTGGAGCAACTTTAGGTTGTCTTTTTGCAGGACTGATCGGTACCGAGGACCCAAAACAATGGCCATGGGCATTCTACGCGTATAGCATAGCCGCTTTCATTAATTTTGTGCTCTCCATATATGCCATTCCGAGTACTATACCAACAAATATTCATCATTTTTCTATGGATTGGATTGGTTCTGTTTTGGGCGTGATAGGTCTCATTTTATTAAATTTTGTGTGGAACCAAGCTCCTATATCGGGTTGGAACCAAGCTTACATCATCGTAATTTTAATCATTTCTGTGATTTTTCTTGTCGTTTTCATCATTTATGAGATTCGATTTGCCAAGACTCCACTATTGCCGCGCGCAGTTATAAAGGATCGTCATATGATTCAAATTATGCTGGCTTTATTCTTTGGATGGGGCTCTTTTGGCATCTTTACGTTTTATTATTTCCAATTTCAATTAAATATAAGGCAGTACACGGCATTATGGGCTGGTGGAACTTACTTTATGTTTTTAATTTGGGGTATTATTGCCGCCTTACTGGTAGGATTTACTATCAAGAATGTGTCTCCATCAGTGTTTTTGTTCTTTTCTATGGTAGCATTCAATGTGGGCTCAATAATGGCAAGTGTTACACCGGTTCACGAGACATACTTTCGTACTCAGTTAGGAACGATGATAATTTTAAGTTTTGGGATGGATCTTTCATTTCCTGCTTCTTCCATTATCTTTAGTGATAATTTACCGATGGAGTACCAAGGCATGGCTGGGTCATTGGTGAATACTGTTGTCAATTACTCCATGTCCTTGTGTCTCGGTATGGGTGCCACAGTAGAGACACAGGTCAATTCAGACGGAAAGCATCTTTTGAAAGGCTATAGAGGTGCTCAGTACCTTGGGATAGGATTGGCAAGTTTAGCATGCATGATTAGCGGGCTTTACATGGTCGAAAGCTTCATAAAAGGCCGCAGGGCAAGAGCTGCTGCAGAATACGATTGCACTGTGGCTTAGCGGAAAGCGGTTATTAAGGTAAATAGATAGAAATACACCGCTGTCATGCGATTATATAGACATGGGGCATTTAGACACTGAAAGTCTTCATATCTCAACATGCAACTAGTAATAGTACAATTTTTAGTACCCTTTAATCTTTATTGTTCGCTCCCTAATAACGAAGCCTTGAACTGTAACCAGATCCCAGGTTACCCCTTATCCTTAAGAGGTCTTTTATTTACTCTACATAATATATATTTTTCAATCCATTGAAGAGGATTAAAAGAAGAAAAATCAATACCGAACAAAAAAACAAAACGAAATAAAACAAAACAAAAAATTAAATTAAATTAAATTAATATTAAATGTCATCATGATTCTTACTCTGATTGTCTTCTCTTCTCTCTTTCCCTTGACGCAATTTCCTTCAAATCGTCATCGCTCGGTTCATAAATATGCCAAATAGTATAATGCGGTAAACCACCAACCCTGTACCCCATTTTCTTTGCCATTTTACCAAATGCTTCTGTTTCTGCATGATTTTCAAAAGTAAATGCAGGAAACTGTACCCCGTTTCTAAATATTTTGGCCTTCGCCAAAATAGAAACTCCCCCTACACCGTCCAAGTCCACCGCTTCATTTGGATCACCTTCTGCATCTCTGATATAGGCTAAGTGAACTCTCCACGTAGGATATTCTGCATAGCCTTCTACAATAACATCATCTTCGTCAAGAGTCTTTGCCAATGCTAGTGCCTCCTGAGATTCCATCCAAGAATTCAAATCATATGGTTGTTCAGTTCCCAAAAATGTAGGTAGTGGTCTCCAAACGTTAGGGACGATAACATCGTAGTTTTTGCTCATCAAATCTTGAATGACTGAACCAGGGCACAGCTCTACATCAGCATCTCTCCAATAAACCCATGAGTGGTAAGGTTTCAAAGCATTGGCAGTTAACCAATTTCTTGCCCTCCCCATTAGTTTTCGTCTTATACCTTGAACCTTAACGGCATGTCTGTCACTAAAACCTTGTCCAATTACTTGGCCAAAATCCTTTTGGAAAATTTGTACTGATCTAAATGGCTTGTCATAATTTTCATGGAATGGTGGTGAAAATGCCTGGTGGACACGGTTGATATAACCTTCGTCCATATATTTAAGATATAATTTATCGGTGCCTTTTGTTTGCGAATCAATGACAGCGTCAATCTCTTGAAAAATCTGAGACAACGTGCCATTTTGTAATTGCCTAGAATACGCTATTAAAGCATCCAACGTAGTGTCACCTTCTGAGCAATCACTGACTAAAAAGGCCAGATCAATCAGCTCGTGTGGATAGGTTAGGTTCATTAAATGCTTGAACATTAATGGCAATACATCCGCAGCGTTTCTTAGTGGAATGCATAAAAGAATGTGATCACGTGTTTCCAATCCATTCGGAGCACCTTCAAAATTCGACAGGTCGTACTCCTCAACAGTGGAATCAAAAAGCATGTTGAGTTCCCTTTGGTATTTTTCATCATCCTTGGGAGTCAACACTTCTGAACCAAATTGTGATATTAGATAATGTTGCACACCATCATCAAATTTTGAAATCACTTCAGGATCGATATCCTCAAAATCATAGTCGTAATATTCTTCATCTTCTAGGTCGATAGTCTTGTAATTTTCGGAGGATTTTGAGGAACCCAACAACGACCTACCATTTTGCGTGGATACACCAATGCCCATTCCGGAGAGAAATGATATAAAGAGATATAACGACAGAACGGCGATAATAATAAGAGATGTGATACTCACCGTAAGCTGGAATTTAGACGGTGTGGAGCGCGGCTGGTACCTGTATTTGCCCTTTAATGAGTTGGAGTTATGCTCTGAGCGTTTGTCCTTGATGTTGTTCGAGCTACCGTTCCTTGAAATGGGCAGGCTTAGTCCATTGTCCATGGCTTTCTTCTTTATATTTGACCTTAAATTAAAAAACATGCCCATTTTTTTGTGTTAATTGGTAGGTCAACAAGCTCAAATGACTGTTACTGCACCCTTACGTCTACTTCTTTCACGTTACCATTTACTAATTTACAAGACGTAAACTTTCTTTGATTCTAAATATTTCAAGCCTTGTTTCGGTATAGTCGCCGAAGAACGAAAAAAAAAAAAAAAAAATTCCTCTCCGGAGATAAATTGAATACGTATTATTATATTAGGGACAAACACTGGTTCACTGAAAGCAGTTGTTTACATAGTTATATCGTGATCTGTGGCTATATCTGCAGGAGGAGATGTCGGGGCGTTTTCATTAGGCGTCGAATGAGGAGAGTGGCTTGTAGTAGCATCGATATTGGTTGTGTTATGTGCTACAGGTGTAGTATTTGTAGTATCTTGCGCTGTCATTGTTGGCGGTTCCGATTCCGCGACCAGGTTCTCCGCAGGCATACTCGACATTTCATTCTCATCTTCACTGCTCCCTAAGATGCCAAATAAGTTTATGTCATCGTCCTCATCCTCGGCGTTTGTGTTGATAACTATGGTAGAGTTGTTTAATGCATTAGGGGTGGTCGTGTCGTCTGCAGCGTCCCTTGCGTGCTCGTTATTTAGTAGAAGCTCAAGATCATGGCCTTCATCTTGTTCCCTCTTTGTTCGTTGTGAAATAAGCTCTTCTTGCCGACGTTTTAGCGATTTTGCTCTTTCTTCCTTGGCCATTCGTATTTTTTCCTTCTTCAACTTCTGGACCTTAGGTAAATTGTGCATGAATAGTGTCATAGACTTACGAAATTGCAATTCTATGTTTTTTTGTATGGTTTTGTGAGACTGGTGAGGACTCTCTGGAAGGTAGAGAGTTTCAGAAATTTTCAAGAATGGATTTTTTGTTCTTTTCAACTGATTCACTTCAAATTTCGTGACACGTTCTCTCGCCAATTCCACTCTATACTTCGCATACTGCTCGATATTGTTTTCATTGAAGGACTTTTCAGTTATGGTTGGTTTCCTTTCTTCCAGCGCGTTGCCCCAAATCTCCAATTGTTGCTCGATAGCGTCCTCATCGTCTAAACCCGGCGGTTGCGGGGTATTTGACGCTGATGATATGTGGGAGAGACTTTTGTTCAAGTTCAATAGTGCCTTTTCAGACTCTTGGCTTTCTTTTACTATTTCTTTCTTGATGGTTTTTAGATCAGTAATTGGATGGTTGAACTCAGGTGTAAACTTATAGGTATGGTCAGGCGGAAAGTTGGGCAGCCAACTCGGTATCTGTTTTTCCAGTGGGTTAGAGGGAGGCAGCAAAACGTTGATCTCGTTCTGTTGCTCCTCGATATTATTCAATTCGTCCTCTTCATCTTCTTCGTTATGCGGTAAAGCAGCAAGAGACGACCAGCTCATCAATTTTTCATATTCCGTGGAATGCTTCGATTTGATGAATTCTGAGGCCTGAAACTGCTGATAAAGGGAGGGCGCATCCAGGTTAAACTCTCGAAGCAACAATTTCAAATCTGCTTGAGAAGCTTGCGACCTTCTTTGTAAAAGTGTTAAATTGTGCAGGTTCCGAAACATGCCGTCCATTTGGACGGTCACGAGGTTGACCAGCTCATCCAATGCAAAGTTTGAAATGCAGATGTTCAACGAATTCAACTGGAAAAGTACTGTTTTCTTTAGAATTTCAACTACGGGAGCATCTATTTCCAAGTGACTAATTTCCGTCAAATCCGGTAGGTTCCTCAGCTGAACTATGGTACTTTGGGTACCGGTACCACTTTCTGACGTTTTGGAAGTCATTGCCCTTTATGAGTCCCTCAATTACACGTTTGTTTGCTTGCTTGCCTCTCTCTCCATTGCTTTTACTCTCTTTTTTAAAGAGTTCAAGATTTTCTACATAAAAGCATCGGGTAACACTCCCATATACACCATTTGTGCTTAAGCTGGCTTCTACCAGTCGCGTTTCAAGCGACTTTATTGATCGCATCAGCGTAGAACAAGAACAGAACTATGTATGCAAACAGGACTAATCATCTTCAGTTATCTTACTTTAGTTTGCAACTATTT
>OBMA010000985.1_pt1 | contig 17316 bp, 16 predicted proteins | sample 1539141 | NCBI WGS metagenome assembly OBMA01 (sample SAMEA3991484, study PRJEB22521) | metagenome | biome: anthropogenic terrestrial biome; feature: sewage plant; material: raw primary sludge | place: Sweden | collected 2012-09-26 | reverse complement strand
TAACCGAAAGGCGGCAGATTTGCTTAAGAGAGCGCACCCTTCTGATATGCTGATGCATGATCATTTTGCAGCAGTTATGACTGCGGCTACAGGACACATAGAATTTATAGATAAGCCGCTTGTTAAATACAGACAGCATAAAGATAATGCGGTTGGAGCTTCAGGATTAAAAAAGGGAAGCGAAATAAAAAAACGCATAGGAGACGGCAAGACCGTTTTTCAGCATGATATGTTAAGAAGTTATGAGCAGGCAGAAAAAATTGTAAAATATTATCAAAAAGAAATAGTTGCCGCCGGTGGGAATGAAAGACTGAAAATGCTTATTGATTATTCAGAACTTGCATTCGCTTCGGCAGCTGATAAGAGAAAAGTTTTCAGCAAATATAATATCTATAAAAATGGGTTCCTGAAAAAAGAGGTCCAGAAATTATGGTGCTGATAAAATATAGTAAATGGTGAAGAGTTAATGAAAATGGCAATAAAAATTCATAAATTTCATTAGTGGGGTTGGAAAATCTAAAAGGGGTGTTATAATGTCGGGTGTCTGCTACGCATAGCAGTATTAGAATCGCTTTGACGAATCAGAAAAAATAGACAAAAATGAAAGCATAGAGAGAGGTTCAAAATGAATCAATTACAAATTCCTCAATATGACGAATCAGAGCTCCACGAAGAATGTGGTGTGTTCGGGATTTATGATCTCGATGGAAACGATGTGGCAAGAACAATTTATTACGGACTTCTTGCTTTACAGCATAGAGGTCAGGAAAGCAGCGGAATTACAGTATCGGATACAAATGGTCCTAAGGGTAATATTATGACTTATAAGGGCATGGGACTTGCAAATGAGGTATTTACACCGGAAATAATCGAAGGTCTGAAAGGCAATATCGGTGTCGGTCATGACCGCTATTCTACTGCTGGAGAGTCAACACGTGAAAATGCGCAGCCGCTTGTAATTAATTATATCAAGGGGACGCTTGGAATTGCACATAATGGAAATCTTACAAATGCACCGGAACTTCGTAGAAAACTAGCAGAAACCGGAGCAATATTTCAGACAACTACAGACACAGAAGTGATAGCGTATTATATTGCAAGAATGCGTGTAAATTCAGCATCTGTTGAAGAAACAGTCATGAAAACGATGAAAGTGCTTAAGGGATCATACTCGCTTGTTATAGCCAGTCCGAGAAAACTCATTGGAGCAAGAGATCCATATGGATTCAGACCGCTCTGTATAGGAAAGAGGGAAAATGCATATGTTCTTGCATCTGAGTCGTGTGCACTTGATACAATCGGAGCAAAATTTATCCGTGATGTAGAACCTGGAGAACTTGTTACAATAACAAATGAAGGTATTAAATCTGATAAATCACTTTGTCAGAAAAAACATGGAAGATGTGTTTTTGAATATATTTATTTTGCAAGACCGGACAGCAATATAGATGGAATGAGTGTATATCAGTCAAGAATCATAGCAGGAAAATGTCTTGCCAAGGACAGTCCGGTTGAAGCAGATCTTGTTGTCGGCGTACCGGAATCAGGAAATGCAGCGGCACTTGGATATTCAATGGAGTCCGGAATCCCATATGGACAGGCATTTGTCAAGAATTCATATATCGGAAGAACATTTATAAAACCCAAGCAGAGTTCACGTGAGACAGCGGTAGGCGTTAAGTTAAATGTTCTGAAGGAAGCTGTAAAAGGTAAGAGAATAATAATGGTAGATGATTCTATTGTCAGGGGAACAACAAGTGACAGAATCGTTGGAATGCTTAAAAGTGCAGGAGCACTTGAAGTTCATGTAAGAATATCATCACCGCCATTCCGTTATCCATGCTATTTCGGAACTGATGTTCCTGACAGCAGTCAGCTGATTGCATATAACAGGACAGAAGAAGAAATATGTAAAATAATAGGTGCTGACTCGATAGCTTATCTGAAAATTGAACGTCTTCCTGAACTTACAGGCGGCAGGCAGTATTGCGAAGGATGTTTTACCGGAACATGGCCAAGTCCTCCTCCGGAAGAAGATATACGCGGTAAATATGATAAATAAATCTTTATCAATATTGCATATATCAGAAACAGTATATTAAAAATGAATATATTTTTATAAGAATATATGCTTTTGAAAATATAAATTAAGGAGATAGTTATTCATGGAACATGATATTTATGTAAGCCCGCTTTCACAGCGCTATGCAAGTAAGGAAATGCAGTATATCTTTTCACCGGATAAGAAATTCAGTACATGGAGAAAACTTTGGATTGCACTTGCAGAAACAGAACAGGAACTTGGACTTAAGGATGATAAGGGAAATCCGAGAATAACGGATGAAATGATAAATGAGCTGAAAGCACATGCAGAAGATATTAATTATGATGTTGCTGAAGCACGTGAAAAACAAGTCCGTCATGACGTTATGAGCCATGTTTATGCATATGGTCAACAATGTCCGGAGGCTGCAGGAATTATTCATCTTGGAGCTACAAGCTGTTATGTCGGTGATAACACAGATATAATTGTTATGACAGAAGCTATGAAACTTGTAAGAAAAAAGCTTTTAAATGTTATAAATGAACTTTCAAAATTTGCCATGAATTATAAGGATCTCCCGACTATTGCATTTACACATTTCCAGCCGGCACAGCCAACTACAGTTGGTAAACGTGCAACACTTTGGATTCAGGAACTTCTTCTTGATCTTAATGATCTGAACTATCAGATAAGTGAACAGAGACTCCTTGGATGCAAAGGAACAACAGGAACTCAGGCTTCATTTCTTGAACTTTTTCATGGAGATCATGAAAAGTGCAGACTTCTTGACCAGAAAATAGCTGAAAAAATGGGATATGAATCATGTTATCCTGTTTCAGGACAGACATATTCAAGAAAAGTTGATTCAAGAATTTTAAATGTGCTTGCCGGAATAGCACAGAGTGCGCACAAATTTACAAATGATATAAGACTTCTTCAACATTTAAAAGAAGTTGAGGAACCATTTGAAAAGACTCAGATAGGTTCATCTGCAATGGCCTATAAGCGAAACCCTATGCGGTCAGAGAGGATTGCTTCTCTTTCTGATTTTGTCATCAGTAATTCTATGAATCCTCAGCTCGTTGCGTCAACGCAGTGGTTTGAAAGAACACTTGATGATTCTGCAAATAAACGTCTTTCAGTACCGGAAGGCTTTCTTGCAATTGATGGGATACTTGATCTTTATATGAATGTTGTAGATGGACTTGTTGTATATCCGAAGGTTATATATAAGAAGTTTATGGAAGAAATTCCATTTATGGCTACAGAAAACATTATGATGGATGCAGTTGAATCAGGTGGTGACAGACAGGAACTTCATGAAAAAATACGTCAGTATTCTATGCAGGCAGGACGTGTTGTTAAAGAAGATGGAAAACCGAATGATCTTCTTGAGAGGATTGCGGCAGATCCGGCATTTGGCAAAAATATAGATGAGCTTAAGAATATGATGAAACCTGAGAACTTTGTCGGACGTGCACCAGAGCAGACGGAAGAATTTGTCAGAGATTTTGTAAAACCTGTTCTTGAAAAACACAGTGATGAACTCGGAATGAAGGCAGTTATTAATGTCTGATATTTTTGAAAATCATATTAAATTAAAATAGGCTGAAAATGATATCGTAAACTTGCCGGCATGTATTACAAGCTGTTTATCAGTATCATAAAATAGATATGAGAAGCTGTTTATTAAAAGATAACTTACAGTATGGATTATCAATGAAAGGGGATCAGACAATGGTTACAGCAGTAGTTGGAGCAAACTGGGGAGACGAGGGAAAAGGTAAAATTACAGATATGCTGGCTGAAAATTCTGATATAATTATTCGTTTTCAGGGTGGCGCAAATGCAGGACATACAATTGTGAATAATTATGGTAAGTTTGCACTTCACACACTTCCGTCGGGAGTTTTCTATAACCATACAACAAGCATTATTGGAAATGGTGTAGCGCTTGATATTCCTAAATTATTCGCTGAAATTTCAGATATTGAAGCAAAGGGTGTTCCGGCACCTCATATAATGGTATCTGATCGTGCACAGATGGTAATGCCTTATCATGTATTGTTTGATACGCTCGAGGAAGCAAGACTTGCCGGAAAGGCATATGGTTCAACAAAGTCAGGTATTGCACCGTTTTATTCTGATAAATATGCCAAGATAGGATTTCAGGTTTCTGAACTTTTTGATGATGAAAAATCACTAAAAGATAAAATTGCAACAGTACTTGTAAAGAAAAATGTACTTCTCAAAAATCTTTATCACCATGATGAAATTACGGTTGATGAAGTATATGAGACATTGATGGATTATAAGAAAAAGGTTGAACCATATGTTGCAGATGTTTCTGCATATCTTGAAAAAGCTTTAAAAGATGGAAAGAATATACTTCTTGAGGGACAGCTTGGAACAATGAAAGATCCTGATCATGGAATATATCCTATGGTTACCTCATCATCAACTCTTGCAGGCTATGGTGCTGTAGGCGCAGGTATTCCTCCTTATGAAATAAAGAAGGTTGTTGCAGTTACAAAGGCGTATTCAAGTGCTGTAGGAGCAGGAGAATTTGTTTCTGAAATTTTTGGAGAAGAAGCAGATACACTTCGCCGCCGCGGTGGAGACGGAGGAGAATTTGGAGCAACAACAGGACGCCCAAGAAGAATGGGATGGTATGACTGTGTTGCATCAAGATATGGATGCCGTTTACAGGGAGCAACATCAGTAGCACTTACTGTTCTTGATGTTCTTGGTTATCTGGATGAGATTCCTGTATGTGTGGGATATGATATTGATGGTGAAATCACAAAAGATTTCCCGGTAACTACAAAACTTAAGAAAGCTAAACCTGTTTATAAGATTCTTCCGGGATGGAAATCGGATGTTCGCGGTATAAAGAAATATGAAGATCTTCCTGAAAATTGCCGGAAATATATAGAATTTATTGAAGATGAAATAGGATTCCCAGTTGATATGGTTTCCAATGGACCGGCAAGGCATGATATAATATATAAGAATTAATAATATTTCATTTACAAAAAGGCATTCAAGTGTGGCTTCACTAAGGAATTTGTTTCTCTTGAAAATGCGGCATAGTCGTGAATATCGGCTGTGCCGTTTTTTTGTGCTTTTCTGAAAGTGCAACCGTACTGATTCATATGCAGCCAACATTTTAATGAAACGCTTGTAATTGATTGTGCCTTATACATTGTCATCGTAAAGTCTTCAACAGAAGTAGCTCCACCACTGTATTTCTGATTTAATGGGAACGGCATCGCCTTTGATTTTGCGGGAGGCAACATACACGAAATATTCCTTATTATACTCCAAATCTTTACCACGGACTTGGTACAGCTTATTGTCACAGTCGGCACACAATCCTCGAATGTAGACTTTTTATTTTTGCAATAAATAAAATATGATTTCAGGGAACTTTATACATACCCTAAAACACCGCGAACTGATATCTCGCCACAGGAGATGCTGTGAAGATTTTTTGATGAGTCTTCAACTACAAGTGAACCATCATTATCAATACCACGGGCAATATAAGGATTATCAGGGAAAACAATGTTTTCAGATGACAGTATGACTTCTTTATCTTTATTGATGAGAAGACTGTTATATTCATTTACAAAAGGAGCCAGACTTCCTTCTTTTTCAAAAATTTCTTCGGCATTCACGAGATTTTCTATTACTTTTATAATCAGAGATTCACGATTCCAAAGCATACCTGTTTCAAGAAAAAGAGAAGTTGCTTTATCTGAAATTTCTGACGGAAATGAAACTGTATTAACATTTATACCGATTCCGGCAATGATATGGTTGGAATCAGGTGCTGATGAACCTGTAGATATCATTTCTGTAAGGATTCCTGATATTTTTTTCTTGTTAATGATAACATCATTTGGCCATTTTATTTGAGCAGAAAAATCATTTGAATGTAAATTTTTTAAAACTTCAGAATTTGCAATAAGCATCTCGGAATATTGGGCATTTATGGCACGTGTTATGGCAAGTGCAGAAAGTAATGTGACTGATGAAAAACAGAGATCATTTTTTTGCGGAGTTGTGAGAAGAGACATCCATATGCCTGACCCTTCGGGCGATTCCCAATGCCGGCCATTGCGACCTCTTCCGTTTGTCTGGATTTCTGTAACGGCAAGAGATTTTCCGGTAAAACCTTTTGCTGCAATTTCTTTTTCTATATCATTTGTTGATGTGGTCTTTTCTTTATAAATCAGATTATCAATTGTTCCATTTGATATAAGGCATTTCAGGCATTCTTCATTCATGAATTTTATCAGACTCCAAAGTTTTTGTAGTTATACGTTCATTAATATATGCATAAATTTTATCACATATATCTTTTTTGTAAGAAAACGGGATGATATAATCGTGCTTTTGCACAGTAAGATGAATTATACTGTAAACATACTCATTTTCAGGAATAATATGGTCAAATCCTGTTATTTCCTCATATCGGAAAGTTCGTGTTTTTTTATTTTCATGAATGATGAAATTGTCATCATTAAATTCATATGATATGTTGTAAAAATCAGCGGCAAAGGAATGCATAAAGAGATAAATGCCATAGCATAGAATTATAAAACACAAAAATGTTCCGAATAAATGATTTTTTCCATGGTTCATGAAAAAAAGAAAAATTTGTGTGATTCCTACAATTGAAAATGAAATTCCAATGATACGGAAAGTTATGCGGGAACGCGATTTTCTGTTGACATTATATGTAATCATGATTATCCTCAATTATTTCATAAGCGTTTATCTTATGTTATAATACCCTCTGTGTCATAATTTGTAAAATATCAGACAGGTAAAAAAAATGATAAAACTTATAGCTAGTGATATAGACGGAACATTGGTTCCGGATGGAACTATGAAAATAGATCCGCAAATGATAAATGTAATAAAAAGGTGCAGAAAAAATAATATAATATTTGCCGGGGCAAGCGGAAGACAATATTACAGCATGGCAAAACTTTTTGCACCTGTAGCAGATCAGATTTATTATATAACGGATAATGGTACAATTTTAAGAGATCAGAAAAAAATATATGATATTACAGAATTGAACCGCAGATCTCTTTTTGAAATGATAAAAGATGCAAAAGATCTTCCGGGAAGTGATATAATGCTTTGCGCAAAAGATGCAGCATATTGTGAAGATGAAGGCAAGATGTTCTATTGGATGAGAGATTCTTATCATTTTAATATTAAAGTAATTGGAGACTTTGAGACAAATCTGGACAGATATGAGGACATAGTGAAAATTTCCATTTATTATGATGGAGATTGTGAAGCGTTGGTAAATAAAGATTTCAGACCAAAGTGGGGAAACAAATTTCAGATTCAGTCAGCCGGAACAATGTGGACTGAAGTAATGAGCCCTGAAGCCGACAAGGGAGCAAAGGTCAGAAAATTACAGGAAATCCTCGGAATTTCACAGCATGAGACTATGGCATTTGGAGATAATCTTAATGATATCGGACTTCTGGCTGCAGCGGATGAAAGCTATGCAATTGGAAGTGCAAGAGATGAAGTAAAAGAAGCAGCTAAATATATAGCACCGCCACTTTCTGAATATGGAGTTACAACAGTTATTACCCGGTATCTTGATTCGATAGGTGCTGAGAAATAATTATAATTATAAAAAAACAACATGGAGGAAATACCAGATGGAACAAATTAAAATGAAAACACCATTAGTAGAAATGGATGGTGATGAAATGACGAGAATAATTTGGAAGCTCATAAAAGATGAGCTTTTGACGCCATTCATTGATCTGAAGACAGAATATTATGATCTTGGACTTGTCCATAGAAATGAGACACATGATGAGGTAACCCGTGATGCATCAGAAGCTACAAAAAAATATAAGGTAGCTGTTAAATGTGCAACAATCACACCAAATGCCGCACGTGTTAAAGAATATAATCTGGATGAGATGTATAAGAGCCCAAACGGAACCATTCGTGCAATTCTTGATGGAACAGTTTTTCGAGCTCCGATACAGGTCAAAGGGATTGAACCGGTTGTAAAAAACTGGAAGAAACCAATAACTATTGCAAGACATGCTTATGGTGATGTCTATAAATCAAGTGAAATGAAAATACCTGGACCTGGAAAAGTTGAACTTGTTTATACAGCAGAGGATGGAAATGTCCAGTCGGTTCTTGTTCATGAATTTAAGGAAGCCGGCGTTGTACAGGGAATGCACAATTTAAATGGTTCTATAACAAGTTTTGCAAAGAGTTGTTTTGAATTTGCACTTGAAACAAAACAGGATCTTTGGTTTGCAACAAAGGATACTATTTCAAAAAAATATGATCATACTTTTAAAGATATTTTTCAGGATTTATATGATTCAGAATATAAAGAGAAATTTGAAGCTTCAGGAATCACTTATTTCTATACACTGATAGATGATGCAGTTGCACGAGTGATGAAGTCTGAAGGAGGTTTTATCTGGGCATGTAAGAACTACGATGGCGATGTAATGAGTGATATGCTTTCATCAGCATTTGGTTCACTTGCAATGATGACATCTGTACTTGTTTCACCAAATGGATATTGGGAATACGAAGCAGCACATGGAACTGTTCAGCGCCATTACTATAAATATTTAAAAGGAGAAGTTACATCAACTAATCCAGTTGCAACAATATTTGCATGGACTGGCGCCCTCAGAAAACGTGGTGAACTTGACAAGATACAGGAATTATGTGTATTTGCAGATAAACTGGAAAAGGCAACTCTTGAAACAATTGAAAATGGACAGATGACAGGAGACCTTGTTCAGATAACAAGTCTTCCTAATGCTGTGAAACTTAATACGGAGGATTTTATTAAAGCAATCCGTATAACATTGGAGAATAACTTATAAAATGAGTGAAGCGGTAGTAACAATAAAAAAGGGTGAAGGCCGGACAATCAAGCGTGGCGGTGCATGGATATTTGATAATGAAGTGGAAAAAATCGATGGCACATTTGAAAATGGCGAAATAGTAAGTGTTCATGATTTTGATGGATATCCTATGGGTCGTGGATTCATAAATATAAGCTCAAAAATAAGAATTCGTATGATGACACGTAATCCTGAACAGGAAATCACTTCTGATTTTATAAAGAACAGGGTTAAAGCAACATGGGATTACAGAAAAGATGTTATAGATATCTCATCATGTCGTGTCATTTTTGGCGAGGCAGATTATCTTCCGGGAATTGTTATTGATAAATATGAAGATGTACTTGTTGTGGAGTCGCTTGCACTTGGAATTGATAAATTCAAGCAGGAAATAATTGAAGATCTTGTCGGATTTATGGCGGATGACGGAATTAAAATACGCGGAATATATGAACGCAGCGATGCAAAAGTGCGTTTAAAAGAAGGAATGCCTCAGCAAAAAGGTTTTATTGGTCAGGAATTTAATACAAAAGTCAAGATAAGTGAAAATGGTGTAAAATATTATGTTGATGTGGAAAATGGACAAAAGACAGGCTTTTTCCTTGATCAGAAAATGAACAGGCTTTCGATTCAAAAAATCTGCAAAGGTAAGACTGTTATTGACTGTTTTACACATACAGGTTCATTTGCACTTAATGCGGCACTTGGCGGAGCTTTGTCAGTTACAGGGTATGACGTGTCGGAACTTGCAGTTGCGCAGGCACGTGAAAATGCGGAACTTAATGAACTGTCAGATCGCGTAAAATTTGAAACTGCAGATGTTTTAGAACTTCTTCCGAAACTTGTTAATGAAAGAAAAGAGTTTGACGTTGTTATTCTTGATCCGCCGGCATTTACAAAATCAAGAGATACAATAAAAAAAGCAGCAAGAGGATATCGCGAGATTAATACATGTGGGATGAAACTTGTAAAAAACGGTGGCTACTTTGCAACGTGTTCATGTTCACATTTTATGGATCAGGAAAGTTTTGCAAAGGTGATTGCAGACTCAGCAAGAAGTGCGCATAAGGAACTTCGGCAGATTGAATTTAAGACACAGGCACCGGACCATCCGATTTTATGGAATGATGATGAATCATATTATCTTAAATTTTATATATTTCAGGTTATTGACAGCAGAAGCTGATATATTGAAAGGAGATATATATTATGATACAAAGTGTTGATTTCGATACAAATATTATGAGAACAAATATTCAGGAAAAAAAGGGACAGATTCTTATAGAAATTGAATTGCCGGGATATAATCGCGAAAATATTCAAGCTCAGCTTGAAAAGGGATATCTTACAATAATTGCTGTCAGAAATGAAGAATTGACAGATTTATCGGAAAACACGCATTATATTTTAAAAGAAAGAAAAACCGGTGAAATGAAAAGGACATTCTATGTTGGAGAAGAAGTCAGACATGAAGATATATCTGCCCAGCAAAAAAATGGTGTTCTTTCAATTATAATTGTGAAAAGAGCACCGGCTGTGGAAGGTGAGAGAAGAAAGCTTATTCCTATAGATTGATTTTTTTGAAAATGTATGTTTACAAAGTTTAAATTTCAGTAATATAAAATATAAGAAAGAAGAAAGAGGGCACTGCTGAAAAATTCAGAGAGCCCTCTTTCTGGTTTATTTGAATCAGTTGGTGCTTTTTTCACTGTTACGATCTTTTAATGATGTATAATCAGCATTTTCTGCAACAGATTTATATGCCGGTCTGATTATTTTATTTGTACATGTCAGTTCTTCTATACGGTGTGCACTCCATCCTGCAATACGTGCAATTGCAAACAGTGGTGTGAACAGCTCATCAGGAATATTAAGCATATTATATGCAAATCCGCTGTAGAAATCTATATTAGGACATACAGGCTTATACATTTTGCGTTCACTGGTCATGAGTTTTGGAGTGATACGTGCAACAGCATCATATAAATGGGCTTCATCCTGCCTGCCTTTCTGTCTGGCAAGCTGCATGGCATATTTTTTCAGAATCTCGGCACGCGGGTCTGAAAGAGTATAAACAGCATGACCGATTCCATATACAAGACCTGTATTATCAAATGCTTCACGCCTGAGTATTTTCTGCAGGTAGGCTGCTATTTCTTCATCGTCATTCCAATCACTGACATTTGATTTTATATTGTCAAACATTTTGCGGACTTTAATGTTTGCCCCGCCATGTTTGATACCTTTGAGAGAACAAAGAGATGCAGCTACAGATGAATATGTATCAGTTCCTGAAGAAGTTACTACATGAGTGGTGAATGTTGAATTGTTGCCTCCGCCATGTTCTGCATGAAGAACTAGAGCAATATCAAGCAGATGAGCTTCTTCATCAGTAAAATCATGTTTATCCTGACGCAGCATTCTGAGAATATTCTGAGATGTTGAAAGCTCAGGCTTTGGATTGTGAAGGTAAAGTCCATGCCCCATTATATAGTGACGATATGAAAGATATGAATATACTGCAATTATTGGAAGACTTGAAATGAGACTTATGCTTTGTCTTAATACATTTGGAATTGATAAGTCATCTGAATGTTTATCATATGCATTAAGAGCAAGAACGGCCTGAGCCGTGGCGTTCATAATATCTTTATTTGGTGATTTCAAAATAACGTCTTCAATAAAATCATCAGGAAGTTTTCTGTTATAGGCAATAAGGTGTTTGAAATGTTCCAGGTCATCCTCGGCTGGAAGAGTACCAAAAAGCAGCAAATAGATGGTTTCTTCAAAACCATAGCGGTTGTCCTGTGTGAATCCGTTTACTAAATCTTCAATACTGATTCCTCGGTATCTGAGCATTCCTTCAATTGGAATAATTGTACCATCTGACTCTTTTGAACCATCTACTGTGGAAATTTCAGTAAGCCCTGTAAGGACACCTTTTCCGTTTTCTTCACGCAGACCTCTTTTGACATGGTAGGTATCATAGAGTTCCGGAGAAATATGATTATTGCTGACACATAGATGTGAAAGGCTGTGTATTTCGCGGGCGGCTTCGCCTGAACTGAAAAAAGACATAATGATTACCTCATAAAATATTTTGTAATATATATAGATTAAATAATATCTTTATTTGATGGAATTCCCTTAATCATATTTTCGGTGTAAGACGCAATTCTGATTGTTTCGCATCCAGCACATATTTTATCTGCAAGCGAAACTATGAATGCTTCTCTGCATGTTGGAAATTTAGTCAGATTCAAAGGGAACATATGAGTCCGTATGATTTCATTTTCAATATGATTTATGATAAAATCCCGCTTTGCATTTTCAAGAGCTCTGGCAGCATGGGTATATCCGTGAAACCAATGATGCCTGTCACGTATATGCCAGTCATACAAAAAATAATCATGTAAGAGAGCACCTCGTATGAGACTCCGCATGTCAATAGATATCCCAAGCTTTTCTGCAAGTATTATACTCACATATGTTACAGCAAGTGAATGTGTATATGTTGATGTTGATCCGTGCTGCATATAAAAGTGCTCATTTTTATATTTTTCTGAAAATAGAATATCTTTTCCAAATAGATGGATTTTTTTCATAATTAGTGGATTTGAACCAAACTGAATCATGATACCTCCTGAATATTACTCATCATATATCAGTTATATATTACTTTTAAATAAGGATTATAGCACGCGTTATTGTAAAATGCGATACTTTATGCGACATTTGAAAGATAACGATTGTTGAATCAACACATTTTCTTTGATATAATTGCACAGATTATGTTAGAAATATGGAGGGTATTTCTATGACAGATAATGGACTTATGATGCAGTATTTTGAATGGTATCTAAAAGATGACTGTGAGTTGTGGAAAAAGACAGCTATTGATGCAGCCGGTCTTGCGAAAAACGGAGTCACCAGTGTATGGCTTCCGCCAGCTTATAAATGTGCGGGTGGAATAGAAGACGTTGGATACGGCGTTTATGATTTATATGATTTGGGTGAATTTAATCAGAAGGGTACTGTTCGTACAAAGTACGGAACAAAGAAAGAATATCTGGCTGCTATAAAAGCACTTCATGAAAATGGCATAAATGTTTATGCAGACGTTGTATTGAATCATAAAATGGGAGCTGATGCAGTTGAAGAAGTTAATGCTCAGGAATTCAATCAGGCAAACCGCTATCAGATGGTTGGTGAAGGCAAGACAATCGGGGCATGGACAAAATTCAATTTTCCTGGAAGAAAGGGCAAGTATTCTGACTTCACATGGAATTGGACACATTTTGACGGAATAGACTGGGATCAGGATAATCTCAAAAATGCCCTTTATAAATTTGCAGGAAAAGAATGGAATAATGGTGTAGACACATCTGAGAATGGCAATTATGACTATCTTATGGGTGCTGATATAGATTTTAATAATGTTGAGGTGTTTGATGAGCTTGTAAAATGGGGAGTCTGGTATGTACAGGAAACGGATTGTGATGGATTCCGGCTGGATGCAGTTAAACATATACCGTCATCATTTTATCGGGATTTTTTATATAAGGTAAGAAAAATTACAGGACGCGAACTCTTTACAGTTGGAGAATATTGGCATAGAGATGTGAATCACTTAAACCAATATCTGAATGATATAAAATCAGAGGCTTCATTGTTTGATGTACCGCTTCATTACAATTTTTATGACTGTGCAAAGGCACATGGTGCATATGATTTGAGGCATATATTTGATAACACATTGATGAAAGAAAATCCTGTTAAAGCTGTTACATTTGTTGATAATCATGATACACAGCCGGGTCAGGCCCTGGAATCATTTGTAGAAGCGTGGTTTAAACCTCTTGCATATTCGATTATTCTGCTCAGAAATGAAGGTTATCCATGCGTTTTCTACGGAGATTACAAAGGAATTCCAAATAATAAAATACATTCTAATAAAGTGATACTTGATAAAATTATGAAACTGCGCAAGCGGAAAGCATATGGTGTTCAGCATGACTATATTGACGATCCAAATGTAATAGGATGGACGAGAGAAGGAGATACAGAACATAAAGATTCAGGACTTGCAGTTGTACTTTCAGATGGAACAGGCGGAACGAAGAGAATGTATATTGGAAGGAAGTTTGCCGGTGCTCATTTTTCGGATATAATGGGAAATGCCAAATATAATATTAAAATAGATGACGAAGGCTGCGGGAATTTCTATGTAAATCGTGATGCTGTATCTGTATGGGTAAGAAAAGAACCTAAAGCATAGTGGGTAAAAACAGCAAAAGATGATAAGATGTCAGACAGAACAATGGGTATGATAATTGGTAAATGTGAAACCGGGCAGCAGGAATACGTAACCGGTATTCAGAAAGTTATATATGGGAGTTATAAATAATTAAAGAAGGGAGTAGAAATTGGCAAAAACAATAAGGACGGAAACAGTGGATCATCTTTTTGATGCAATTGAGACACTGGATTCAAAAGAAGAGATGTATCTTTTTTTTGAAGATATATGTACAACGAATGAAGTACTTTCATTTGCAGAAAGACTTGAAGTTGCGCGTTTGCTTTATCAGAAAAAAACATATATTGAAATAGCAAAGGAAACGGGAGCGTCAACAGCAACTATAAGCCGGGTCAATCGTATTATGAATTATGGCAATGGAAGCTTGGAAAAGGCATTTGAACGCCTTGATGTAATAAAAAAGAGTTGAGACAGGGAAAAAGATGGATAAGAAACAGCAGGACGAAAAAAAAGAACTTCGAAAAAAACTGAAACTTGATTACATTTTGCCAGAGGATATTCCTGATATTGATCTTTATATGGAACAGGTTACAACATTTATGGATCAGTATATGAAAAGCAATCTTAGGAATGATGAAGACAAGACTTTGACAAAGACGATGATAAATAATTATACAAAGAATCATCTGTTACCGGCACCGGATAAGAAAAAATACAATAGAGAACATCTGATACTTTTGATTTACATTTTTTATCTGAAAAATGTTATATCTATAAATGATATAAGGAAACTGCTTAAACCTCTCGTCAATCATACAGATGATGACAGGGATATATATAAAATATATGAAGCAACATTTGATATGGAGAAAGCACAGTATTTTAATATTGAATCCAGTGTTATTAAAGCACATCAGATTGTCGATAAAAAATTTTCACATGAGGAAGATGAATATTTAAATAAAATGCAATTTATATATCTTCTTGGATATGATATTTACAGTAAGAAAAGGCTGATTGAAACATTGATAGATGAATTGCCTGATTTTGATGATGAAAGTACAGATGAATAGAACTGAAAAAATGTCATGTAAATGAAAAAGGATGAATAAAAATGATTCGAGCAAATAACATTTCACTTCGTTTTGGTAAAAAAGCATTGTTTGAGGAAGTTAATATAGTATTTTCCCCGGGAAACTGCTATGGGCTTATAGGAGCAAATGGAGCAGGGAAATCTACATTTTTAAAAATACTTTCTGGAAAACTTGAGTCTACAACCGGAGATGTTGAGATGGATCCAAATGAAAGACTTTCAGTTCTGGAACAGGATCACTTTAAGTACGATGAATACTCTGTAATAGATACAGTTATAATGGGAAATAAGAAACTTTATCAGATCCGGCAGGAAAAGGATGCTATTTATGCAAAAGAAGACTTTTCGGATGAAGATGGAGTGAGAGCTTCAGAACTTGAAGCTGAATTTGCCGAGATGGATGGCTGGAATGCAGAGGCAGATGCAGAATCTCTTCTTAATGGACTTGGAATAGAAACAGAAGATCATTATAAAATTATGAAAGAACTTGATGGCAGTAAGAAAGTCAAGATTCTTCTTGCACAGGCACTTTTTGGAAATCCGGATGTTCTGCTTTTAGATGAGCCGACAAACCACCTTGATCTTGATGCTATAGGATGGCTGGAAGAGTTTCTTATAAATTTTGAGAATACTGTTATAGTTGTCAGCCATGACAGATATTTTCTTAATAAAGTTTGTACACATATTGCTGATCTTGATTATGGCAAAATAACAATTTATGCGGGAAATTATGATTTCTGGTATGAGTCAAGTCAGCTTATGATGAGACAGAAAAAAGATGCAAACAAAAAGAAAGAAGAGCAGATTAAGGAACTGAAAGAATTTATTGCAAGATTCTCTGCAAATGCATCTAAGTCTAAGCAGGCAACATCACGTAAAAAAGCACTTGAAAAAATTCAGCTTGAAGATATCAGACCTTCAAGCCGGAAATATCCATTTATAGACTTCAGACCAAACAGGGAAATAGGAAATGAAGTTCTTACGGTATCTCATCTTTCGAAGACAATAGATGGGGTAAAACTTCTTGATGATATTTCATTTACAATCGGAAGAACCGATAAGGTCGCATTTGTCGGTCCTAAAACGATAGCAACGACAGAATTATTTAAAATTCTTGCCGGAGAAGATGAACCTGATGAGGGCACTTATAAATGGGGAGTTACAACTTCTCAGGGATATTTTCCAAAAGATAATACAAAAGATTTTGATAATGATCTTGTTATTGTTGACTGGCTTACGCAATTTTCAGAAGAAAAAGATGCAACTTATGTAAGAGGATTCCTTGGAAGAATGCTTTTCAGAGGAGAGGATGGAATAAAAAAAGTCCGTGTTCTTTCCGGAGGCGAAAAGGTGCGCTGCCTTTTGTCAAAACTTATGATAATGGGTTCGAACTGTCTGATAATGGATGAACCGACAAATCATCTGGATATGGAGTCAATTTCGTCATTGAATGACGGATTGATTAAATTTTCAGGCGTTGTTCTGTTTTCGTGTCAGGATCATCAGTTTATAGAAACAACAGCAAACAGAATTATGGAATTGACAGATTCAGGACTTATAGATAAGATGACAACTTATGATGAATATCTTGAAAATGATGAACTTGCTCGTAAGAGACAGATAATGAATTTTGATAATACAGAAGAGTAAAAATTATAAAAATAAAACTGAAAAAGGACATTTCAATTGTACTATTCCACAACCATTAGATATTTACCGGATTTTGTGGAAATGTTTCAATTGAAATGTCCTTTTATTTTGTAATGTTATAGGCATACAAAGGAATTTCTGATGCATGAAAATGATTATTAATTACTATATATATAATCAATAAATTGACTGGTGCGTTTTAAAGAGGCTTTGCTTCTGCCTGTAATAATGAGATACGTATTGTCAGAACCAAAGCTTAAATTTTTGCAAAAACTCGTGTCACTTATATCAAAGGCATATATATTATAAATTTTAACGCTGCCAGATGCGTTGGTATCTGTGCTGG
>OBMA010000981.1_pt1 | contig 17343 bp, 13 predicted proteins | sample 1539141 | NCBI WGS metagenome assembly OBMA01 (sample SAMEA3991484, study PRJEB22521) | metagenome | biome: anthropogenic terrestrial biome; feature: sewage plant; material: raw primary sludge | place: Sweden | collected 2012-09-26 | reverse complement strand
CTTTATGCGCCACCAACGATTTTATCGAAAGCATCAAGCGCGATACCTCACCACCCGAAGCAATCTGCGTTACGGGCTGAACCGCGCGGTTTTTATTGGCCGAGAAAAGAAACTGCACTTCATCGTTTCCTTGTTCTGCATACTCAGCCAAGGGCAAAATAGCCACTTCAAACTGAATATTGGGCATTCCCAATTTAGTAAGTTGTTCTACCAGGTACTTTTCTATCGGTTTGCAAGCCTTCTTACGACTGTCGGTCAGCAATTGAGCACTAGCCTTCACGGCAGCATGCGCAGCGCTTAGTTTCGTCTTCAGCGCTTCTATCTCCTCATCAAACGAATCGATACGTTGCAACTGCGCTCCAAAACCATCACGTAACTCTATCAGCTCGGCAACCGAAGTTACTTTGTATTTCTTTTGCAGGGTAAAAAGCTCACTCAATCGATTTTCCACCCATTCCAAACGTACCGGATCAAACTCCAGTCGTTCTTCGAACGTATTCATCTCAACGGTAATATCTTTTAATTCGATAAAAGCAGATTGTAACCGTTCATACCAATCATTTCCATCAGGCACAAAACTTTTTACGCGTGCGAGAGCTGCTATCGCATCTTTAAGCATGGGCAACGAAGTGTGTTCCTCGTCCAACAATTGATGCGCCTTTACCAATTCCATTTTTATCTCTTCGGCATGGCTCAGCGTTTCTTGTTCCAATTCCAAATCTGCTTGTTCATTTTCCAACAGCTGAGCATCTGTCAATTGTTGAAACTGAAACTGCACATAATCCAAATCGGCTCCCTGCTTCTCGGCCATTTTTTGCAATTGTTTTAATTCCAATTGCACATTTTTCCAATCGGCAAAACGAGTGTGATATTGAATCAAAAGTGATGCGTTTTCAGCAATAGTATCCACCACTTCCAATTGATAAACATCATTGGATAACAATAAATTCTCGTGCTGCGAATGAATATCCAACAGACGATTGCTCAAATCGCGAATCACATTCAACGACACCGGCGTATCATTTATAAATGCCCGCGACTTGCCACTGTTCGTCAACTCACGACGAATGCTGCATTCCTTGCCGGCATTATCCAAGTCATTCTGAACGAAAAAGCTATCCAAATGTTTATAGTTCGAAATATCAAACTCAGCCTCAATTACACACTTCTCAGCGTCAATTTTAATTGATTTACTATCGGCACGTTGACCCAAAATAAGCGAAAGAGCACCTAAAATAATCGATTTCCCCGCTCCGGTTTCGCCGGTTAGCACCGAGAAACCCGCTTCGAAATCGATATTTAATTCAGAAATTAATGCGTAGTTAGAAATATAAAGCGATTTGAGCATATTCGAATCAGTGAGTTGAATTTAAAAATTTTGAGACTAAAATAGTGAAATCCGTTTCTTTCTATTTCAAGATTTTTTCATATCTCGAAGTTTGCGTTGGGTTAATATCCGATAGTATTTCTACAGCGTCAGTCTTTTCTTTTTGATTGCCTTTGCTAAAGATATTGACTAGTTCATCGCCTTTCGCATCCATAAAACTGGAAATAATGATGGCCGAAGGTCTTGCCCGGTTGGCCTCACGAATCAAGGGTAATCCTTCAGCTATTTTACCGCGTGCATTGATTGCATTGCTGGTCATATCATCTAAACCTAACCGATGATATTCATAAATATACTCTCTAAACTTTTTAAAAGCTTCGTCGGTCAGATTATTCACCAACGCATAACGATTCTTTGGACTTTCAAAAGCCTTCCAACCGGCCAGATCAGCTCCCTGCGCTGAATTGACAATGCTCTCAGCGGCCAGAAAATAAGGCGTTCCACCCAGACGTGAATAAGAATCCATATCGTAACCAATAATGATATAGGCGTAATAAGCCAGAACAGCCGTAAGATTAGAAGTGATTGTATTCTCATTCATCTCCAGCTGATCGAATTCTTTATATTTAAACGTAAAGCTATTATCCTTAAAATTAAACAAAGTGCTGTAATAGCTCGAATTGAAAACCGGACGACGCGATTGAACCTGAATTTCGGCTGTAAAAACATCGTCATCCATTTTTTTTACAATGATATTCATTGTGCATTCAATCCGTTCAGCGTTGGCATAGGTCAACTCCGTCCACTTACGATTATTCACAAACTCGGTAATCGATTTTTTAAGCGTCACAAAAACAGACTTATTCGAACCTTCAACCTGATCGGAATTTAGATTGATATTGCAATTCAATTCTTGAGCCTGACCATAACTGATCGTCAGTAATAGACTCAACACCATCAACAATTGTTTCATTTCTGTTCGGTTTAATTCCTTAGGTTAGATAAAACTGATTAATTGTCGTTTTTATGGAAGTTAATTATTTCAGACACAATATCATCAGCCACAGCAGCTTTACTTTTCAAATCAAATGGTATTTTAGTTCCGGAGCGATGCAGAATACAAATTTTATTGGTGTCGTATCCAAAACCGGCTTGTTCGTCGTTCAATGAATTCAATACTATAAAATCTAGGTTTTTACGTTCCATTTTTTGTAATGCGTTGGCTTCTTCGTTATTTGTTTCAAGCGCAAAACCAACCAAAAACTGGCTTCCCATCTTCATTTTTCCTACTTCAGCAGCAATATCCTGAGTTGGTTTTAATTCCAACTGTAAGTTTTCCTTTTCTCGTTTCACTTTAATATCAGCCACAGTCACCGGAGTGAAATCTGCAACTGCCGCACACAAAATAGCACCATCGCAACCATAGAAACGATCCATAACCGCATTGTACATTTCACTTGCCGACTCCACATCTATTCGTTCGATGTTAGGATGAATAGTCTTGAGCTGAACAGGTCCTGCAATCAGACATACATCCGCACCATGTTTGGCACAGGATTCGGCCAGCGCAAAACCCATTTTACCAGTCGAATAATTACCTACAAAACGTACCGGATCAATCTTTTCATACGTAGGACCGGCAGTAATCAATATCTTTCTTCCGAGTAAACCTTTCGTGGTAAAATAATCATCCATATAACGCAAAATTTTCTCTGGTTCTTCCATCCTACCCTTTCCATCCAGCCCACTGGCTAGTTCACCGCTTGCTGGTTCTATCACTTTATTACCAATAGCTGTCAATGCCTCTAAATTTCGTTGCGTGATAGGATGAGCAAACATATCCAAGTCCATAGCCGGCGCTACAAAAACAGGACATTTGGCCGAGAGATAAGTAGTCAACAATAAATTATCAGCAACTCCCGCAGCCATTTTAGCAATAGTATTAGCTGTGGCAGGTGCTATCAGATAGGCATCGGCCCATAACCCTAAATCAACATGGCTATTCCAGTTGCCATTTGTAGGGTCAAAAAAATCGACCAAAATAGGATTCTTAGCCAATGTTGCTAAAGTTAGCGGAGTAATAAACTCCTTCGCCAGCGAGGTCATAATCACTTTCACTTCAGCTCCTTCTTTCACCAACAAACGAATGAGTTGAGCTGATTTATAAGCAGCAATACTGCCTGTAACTCCTACTATTATTTTTTTACCTTTTAACGCCATAGTGCTTTTCAATTATAAATAATGATTTTAAAATACAGGAATATTATTCTTGCTTTTTAATCTACAGTTTACAAAAATACAAAAATGAATTGAACTTATCACAAACAAAAAAAGATAAAAGAATAGAGTGACAGGCACAATATTCTTTTATCTAAATGAAGTTTGATTGAAACAGCTAACTATTTCAATTTATCTTTAAGCGGATTACGGTGGTAAACTTTGTCTTCCAAAAATTCTTGTGTAGCCACTAAAACCGCTTTCGGAAGTTTTTCGTAGTAACGCGAAATTTCAATTTGTTCTCTGTTTTCGAAAACTTCCTCGATATTTTCATTGAAAGAAGCAAATTCCTGCAATTTCTTGTCAAGTTCTGCTTTTGTTTCAACACTAATTTGATTAGCGCGTTTTCCAATAACTTTTACCGTTTCGTACACATTTCCGATACTTTCACTCATTGTGCTCATGTCACGAGAAATCGTGTTCGTTGGCGCATTTACTTTTTTATAGTCCATAATACTTTGTAATTAATAATCTGTAATTAATAATTAAATCTTCGGAACATTCGATTGGTGTCTATATACAATTAAACCACCTACATTGTTCAAATTCTTACTAATTTTAATCTTTTGCTATCTTTTTCGATTCGTTGAATATTTTATCAGCCTGCTTTTTAAACTTTCCTTGCGGGAACTCGTTGATATAATTGTAATATTCATCTATCGTATTTCTGTAACGTTCAATTTTCTTTTCCTCAAAACTTTGAGTAGCAAGTTGGTATTTCGACTCTAAAATCAGCATCGACAACTCTTCGCGGTGTATCGTCGAAGGAAAATTTTTCAATGCATTTTGAGCAGTAATAATACACGATTCGTAATTATTACCCATATAGTTACCAAGATTGAAATACAGTTTTGCATTCAAATACGCTTTGTACGCCAATTTATTGTTCATTTCTTCCAACAATTTGTTGGCATCGCCTACGCGTTCACTTTCAGGGTAAAGTTCCAGAAACTCTTGAAAGGCCGCAATTGCCTGAAGAGTTGCAGTTTGATCGAGTCGGGCATCGGGCGAATCCTGATAATAACAGAATGCAATCATATACTTCGACTCAATAGCAAATTTACCTTTTGGATACGTTTTCATATAGGTCTTGTAATACTCACTCGCTGTAAAATAGTCTTTCTGACCAATATACGACTTTGCCATATAATTAAGTACAGATTCCGACTTATCGGTACCTTTGTAATAACTTGACACGGCATCAAACAGAGTCGAAGCACGAACAAAATCTTTTTTATCGAAATACTGAACAGCTCTGTTATACTTTAACTCTGCATCGTTCGATTTAAGCAATTTTTGATAATCGCCACACGACACAAAAGCTAACACTGCTACTAAAAGAAATAATTGAAGCTTTTTCATATAATAATTTGGTGTGCAAAAGTAGTTGTTTTTTCAGGAATAAAAAAATATAAGCTTTTGATTTAACAAAAGTAGAGAATTCAATCAATTAATAATGAATTATGAACAAATCCGAACCTAAACGTTAATAACATTTAGCATTTGAAGGAAAAATAAATACTGAGAAACTATAGAGCCGACATTTTTACTCTGCAAGATATTTCTTGAATCCTTCAGAATAAGCTATCTGATTTTTTCCATTTTTATCAACATAAATCAGATAACACTCCATACCGGGAATACTTTTGCAAACTTTCAAACAACTATCTACTCCCAACACCATAAAAGGGGTATCATAAGCATCCGCCATAATTGCTGTTGGAGCTACAATAGTCACGCTCAACAAGTTGCTATTAGCCGGATATCCGGTATGCGGATTGATGATGTGCGAGTATTTTTTACCATCTTTGATATAAAACTTCCGGTAATCACCGGCAGTAGTTACAGCGCAATCGGTTATTGAAAGAATAGTCTGTAGTTCATTGTTCATACTTGTAGAATCATCCACGGCTTTATCAATCCCTATTCTCCACTTTTCACCATTGGCATTCAATCCCTTACAAGCTACTTCACCACCAATTTCAATCATATAGTTTTTGCAACCATTATCTCGCAACAGTTTGGCTATAACATCCACCGAATAACCCTGTGCAATAGAATTAGCATCAATCAAAATTCGGGGATCATCTTTTATCACTTTATGATTTTCAATACGAACCTTTTTGTAGCCCACATAAGGAAGAAAGTCCGATACATTTGGTAATTTGCTATGGTCATTGTTTCCAAATGCAAATCCCCATGCCTTAACCAATGGCCCTACAGTGATATCCAACGCGCCATTCGTTCGCACTGCAGCTTCCTGCGCAGCGTAAAATATGGTTTCAAAATCCAAATCGGTTTTTACGGTTGGGTCATTATTATTAATCCTCGAAATAATAGAATTAGGATTATACGTTGATAGCGACATTTCAAACTGCTGCAAACGCTCTTCAATCTTAGCTTTCAGATCGCGTCCATTGGGTTGTAGATAGGTAGCAGAGTAATATGTACCTTGAGTCTTACCTTCGTTATGAAGATACTCAACGGCCTTTACAGCTGCAGCTTCTGATTTATTCACTAAATAATAGCCAACTATTGCGACCAAACAAACAAAAACAACAAGTAACGAAATTAATCCGGTCTTTTTCATTTCAATGAATTCTCTGAATTAAATCTCAAAAAGCAATCTCTTGCCTCTGACAGTTTCGTCAAATTTACCGTCATCATATACAGCCTGCCCATTCACCCAGGTTTTCAATACCTTAGCATCAAAAGTAGTACCCTCAAAAGGCGACCAACCACATTTATAAAGGATATTTTCTGTATTTACAGTCCATGCATCATTAGGATCCACAAGCACTAAGTCGGCATAAAATCCGGGACGAATAAATCCACGATTTTCAATTCGAAATAAATCGGCAGGTGCATGACACATTTTTTCCACCACTTTTTCCAGTGTAAATGCGCCTTGCTTTACCAATTGTAACATAGCCACAAGCGAATGTTGAACCAATGGTCCACCTGAAGCAGCAGTTAAACATGAACCCTCTTTCTCGGAAAGTAAATGCGGTGCATGGTCAGTAGCAATTACATCAATTTTATCTGAATTTACAGCATCAATAAGTGCCAATCGGTCTGACTCCGATTTAATAGCAGGATTCCATTTAATACGGTTGCCATATTTTTCATAATCTGCATCCGAGAACCACAAATGGTGCACGCAAACTTCGGCAGTAATTCGTTTTTCTCTCAAAGGCTTGTCCGACGAAAACAGGGACATCTCCAAAGCTGACGACAAATGAAATACATGTAAGCGCGAATTATATTTTTTAGCCAATTCCACGGCGAAAGCAGAAGATTTGTAACATGCCTCGGCATTGCGAATTAGCGGGTGATACTTAACAGGAATATCGTCTCCTAAAAGTTCTTTGTAATGCTGAATATTGTGCTGAATAGTTGCTTCATCTTCGCAATGCGTAACGATCAGCAACGGAATTTCAGAGAAAACACGGTTCAGGGTGTTACGATTGTCCACCAACATGTTTCCTGTCGAAGAACCCATAAACATTTTTAAACCGGCTACATTCCGCGGATTTATCTTTTTGAGTTCATCCATATTATCGTTGGTAACTCCCATCAAAAAGGAATAGTTAGCCATCGATTTTTCAGCAGCCACAGCATACTTTTGCTCTAAAAGATCTATGGTAGTAGCCTGAGGCTTTGTATTGGGCATTTCAAAGTACGAAGTTATTCCACCCGCCACAGCAGCTTTACTTTCGGTATAGATATCACCTTTGTGCGTCAGGCCAGGATCACGAAAATGAACCTGATCGTCGATGAGACCCGGCAAAAGAAGTAAACCGGTGGCATCAACTTCGGTATGCGGTTCGGAAAGCTGTATCACTTCGTCACCTTCATAAACAGTTTTAATCAACTCACCATCAATAACAACCGAGCCAATAAATGTACGTCCTTCGTTTACAATAGTGGCGTTTCTGATAATTTGCAATTTGCTCATAGGTAGTATTCTGCTGGATTAATTAATTTTCTTTTGTGGAAATTTCCGGAACCAACTATTAATTTTCAGTTGCACCACACCAAAAAAGGCTTCACCAAAGATGCCACTGTTCATCTTGGAGGTTCCCAACTCACGATTGATAAATATGATTGGCACTTCTTTAATGGTAAAACCACACTCGAAAGCGGTATATTTCATTTCAATCTGGAAAGCATAGCCTTTGAACCGGATTTTATCCAATTCGATGGTTTCAAGCACTTCGCGTCTGTAACACTTGAATCCGGCAGTAGTATCAGAGATATTTACCCCCAAAACAAACCGAACATATTTTGAAGCCAGATAAGACATCAAAACACGGCCCATTGGCCAGTTAACCACATTTACACCTGTAATATAGCGCGAACCGATAGCCACATCAGCGCCCTGATTAGCACAGGCATTATACAATTTGGGTAAATCGTTAGGGTTATGCGAGAAATCGGCATCCATTTCGAAAATATAATCGTATTTGCGTTCAATAGCCCATTTAAAACCGGCAATATAAGCAGTTCCCAAACCAAGCTTACCTTTACGTTCAACCATAAACAATTGAGACGGAAATTCAGCTTGCATTTTTTTTACGATGGCAGCTGTTCCATCAGGAGAGCCGTCTTCGATGACTAAAACATGGAAAGTAATTGGCAAACTAAAAACAGCGCGAATAATATTCTCGATGTTCTCCTTTTCGTTGTAGGTGGGGATAATGACTAAATTGCTTGACATGGTTATTTAGTTGAATGTTAGTAGTATTTTTTGTCTTTGAATTAATCTCCGGCTTCAGAAATATAACAGCTTTATCTGATTAAAAAATATATAATTCCGATGGAGTTAACCGATCCAGAGTTACAAGTTGAACGTGCTTTCCCACAATAACTTGCTTACTCTCCAAATGATTTTGAATAGTGGTGTATGCCACCTCGGGTAAATTATTTTCTTTACTCAAATGGCAGAGAAAAATATGTTGTGTTCGTTCATTATAATTCGCGGCTAAGAATCTTCCGGCTTGTTCATTGCTCAAATGACCGGTTTGGGCAATAATCCTGTTTTTCAGATAGATAGGATAATGTCCCAGATCTAACATTTGCTCGTCATAATTAGCTTCCAGTACCATGTAATCGGCTTGTACTAAATGCGCTGCAACTTCCTCACCTACATAGCCTAAATCGGTTGCAAAGGTAAATCTTTTTTCTTTATATTCCACGGTGTAACCGACACTATCTGTAGAATCGTGAGATACCGAGAAAGCGGTAATTTTAAAGTCGCCAACCTGAACAGATTGCCCTTTCTCTATAAATTTGCGACTGGAATATAGCTTCTCAGTCACGCAATAACTTTTCTGAATTCCCTCGTGAACTAATCGGGTAGAATAGATTGGAATAAGGTGTTTTTCGCCCAATGGCCCTACCGCTTTTATATGATCGGCATGATCGTGAGTAACGAATACTCCCCAAATATTATCAAAATCCAATCCTATGTTTCGCAAACATTTACGAATAGAACGCACGCCAATGCCTGCATCTATCAAGATGCCCGTTGATGCATTTCCTATGAAGTAACAATTGCCACTACTACCACTACCAAAACTCTGAAAACGTAATTTATCCATCAATAACTATTTAAGGTGACAAAATTAACTTTAAAAATCGAACTACGACTACAAAATATCAGAAATAACGTTAAGCCTTCATAAAGAGCAATTATTCTCGAAAACAACCTGAGAGACAAAACGCCTATTTATCAGGCTATCTGAACTTTACAAACACTCTAAAAACATTAAACCATTTTCAGTCGGATAAAAAAAAAACAAACAGATAGGGTTTCCTCCTATCTGTTTGTTGGCAAAATTCGTAATTTTCTATTTATCAAAATCACTTTTTACGTGTGCTCCATCGCAAAAAGGCTTATTACTACTATACCCACACCTGCAAAGATAAGTTTTTCCGGTGACATCTTTCACTTCACCCGATAGCAAGTTGAGTTTAAAATCGCCCGTAATCACATAAGGACCGCCTTTTACTATTTTTACATTTTCCATTTTATAAATTTATATGAATCAATCGGTAAACAAATAGTAAAGACAAAAGTTCTGAATAATAAAAGAGATTAGCGTTAAGGCTAAACCAACATGAAGCTATTTTATTTCTTTAGAAATGCATTTTCTGCATTCCTAAGTTCCATTATTTTCTTTTTAAGCAGCAATTCCAATTCAATATTTTTCGATTCCAGTTCTCCGATTCCGGGCGCTACGACACTTCGTTCATCAGATGTCTGAGCACTGTCATATCTTAAACGTAGAGCATCAAGTTTTGCCTTTGATAATTTCAAATCGGCAGCAATTTTTTCTTTCTCGTTCCAAAGTTTCATTGCAGCACTACATTTAAACTGCGACAGATGTGTATAAACAGTGGAATCATTGACGATAAATTCAATCTGCTTATTTGGCTCTGTCACATCCGATTTAGTTGTTTCGGTATTTTCCATAGTCGTTTTGGAACTCTTGCGATAACTTTTCAGAAGAGCTACCGAGCGAACATAATCTTTATCCTCACTTCTAACAATCGTTTTATTTTCATTGGGGACAAAAGTATAAATCATCACTTTACCTGCCGATTGGTTCCGGTCGGTAGCAAACCAGCCCAGTTTGTGTTGCTCATCAATCACCATCATATAATCATTGGCCATGGAGTTGAACGGAAATCCGACATTCTCGGGAGCTAAAAAACTATCAGATGAAGGTGTGTAGCGGGTTACAAAAATATCGTATCCACCTATCGAATTCTCATTGTCGGAAGCAAAATACAAAGTGATTCCATCAAGTAAAAGAAATGGATAATTTTCGTTAGCCGAAGTATTTATTATCTTCGATACAGAAGCCGGAGCCGACCAGGTATCAAACAATTTGTAAGAAGTAAACAAGTCCATTTGACCGTGAATTGAATCGGAATAATAAACCCTATCCTTGCGTTGCGTGGTATAGGTAATTTTATCAACAGTACGTCGGGCATTCAGTTTCAACAAGCTTTGATTTATCGTTCCCAATTCGCTACTCGTTTTGTAAAAACGTAAAAAGTCTGTTTTATCAACCAATATACTGTCAACAATAGCAATATCCTCCACTTTTGAGAGCATGCGTGCAGCTTTTTCGGACTTTGCTATTTTATTCTGCAATTCTTGAATTTTGCTATCGTCGGGTTTTAAAGTAGCCAAATAATTTTGATAAGCGATTACCGATTTATCAAAGCGATAAGTTGTAAAGTAGAGTTCGCCAAGGTACATATCACGTTGAGGAAACTTAGAGCCGGCCATTTCGAAGTGAGGTATTGCCTGCTCAGCATCTTTCAACTCATAACAACACTGAGCATACCTGAAATTAAATTTTGGATCATTAGGCTTCTGCTTCAACAATGTTTCATAAATGCCACGTGCTTTTGTATATTGCTTGCTACTGAAAAGCGCATCTGCTTCGACTGCGCGTTGGCCGAAAAGCGAAATGCTAAGAAAAAGAGAAAAGAAAATCAACTTAAATTTCATCGGGGTATTGTATTCAGTATTTGTAAAGTAAGATGTGCAACTACACAACAACTGTAAATTTACATTTGAAGAAATGCGGCAAGACATTGTTTATTTACAAGATCTTACCGCACTTTCAAAAACAAACCGTTCACTAAGGATTTACTCCGTTAGCACTTTGTATCAATTTGGTAGCTTCAGCTTCGGCCTTTGCATTCATATCGGCAGCTTTTTTATTGGCTTCGTCCACTATTTTTTTTGCACTAACCTGTGCCAGTTTTTTGGTTATCGGGTTGCTGGCCTTTGCCACCAATTGATCGCCCTGACTTTGAGCTTCAGCTATCAATTTATCGCTTAATTGTTGTGCTTGTGCGCGTATCTGATCCGCTTTAGCTTGTGCTACTTTCAAGGCTGCATCCTTTTGCTTACGGGCTTCTTCCACAGCTTTAGCTTTGGTATCATCTATTTTTTTATTTACTTCGTCGGTTACCTTAGCCTTGGTATCACCTAACAAAGAATTAAGCGTGCTAGCCAAATCAAGTTCTACTTTTGGTTTCATAAATGTTCCACCAATTTTTAAACCTACAGTAGAGAATTTACCTAAATTCATACTACTTGGCAATTGCACTTTACCCAAATAAGCTATCGATTTATCCAAACCTGTCGCACCACCAAGGTTCATTTTTATTCCACCTACGGTTACATCAAAAGGTTTTGTATTCAGTTTACCATCTTTTATTTCGAATATCAACCCTAAATCTTTAATGGTTGTTGAAGCTAAATCCGAACGTTTCAAACTGCTGGCCAAAGCAGTAAGAGCCGGCACATTGCTTAACCCAACCGATTTGGTCGAAAATGAACCATTACCGATTAAGGAAGCCAGATCCGGCATCATATCTTTTTGCAACAAAGAATTGAACGATAATTTAGTAGAGAATTTACCCGCTGCTTTTTCGAAAATCGGTGCAAATTTCTGTAATGTTTCTACTTGTTTAAACATTTCGGTAAATAAAACATCTGTGATATTCATATCGAAGTTCACCGATGGTTTTTTAGGGTCGGCAGTACTATACAAACCATTCATCAGAATATTACCTCCAAATGCCTGTGTGCTCATATTCTGGAATTTCACATCGCCATTAAGTACTCTCAGCACTCCCTTAGCGTTAGCGAAATTCATTTTTTCGTATTGCAGGTGTTTGAAATTGGCTTGCATCGTAAAATCAATATTCTTAGGAATCTCTACCACAGCGAGTGGTTCCGACTTAGCAGCAGTGCCCGTTTTAGCTGTTGAGGTAGCAGGAGCAGCAGCATCAGCTGTCATAAAATCGCTCACATTAAAGTAGTTCGATTGCATATTCAGCGTCCCCTTCAGCGTTTTATTGTGAAGTGCAAAAGCTACAAAGTTTTCGAGTTTACCGGTTGCTGAAATGTCATTACGCCCAATTTTCATTTGCAAAGCAGCCAAATCGACATATCGGTTATTGAATACCATATTGGCTTTCGATATGGCTACATCTTGTGGCAATGCTTTCATTTTAACTAATATATTACTAACATTCAACTTGCCTCCAAATTTGAATTTGTCGTACTGATTTGTTTCGTAATACGACATCCGACCACCCAAGTCGAGGTTCATATCCAACACACCATTCAGTTTTGTTCCTGCTTCGAGCGGATAAATATCTTTCACCGAGCCCAAATCGATTTTACCAACGGCTTTCATCAGCAGCTCAGGGTCAGACATTGGATATGCTACCCGCATTTGAGCCGAAAAAGGATTGCCCGCCATCACCAACGAGAACTTAGAAATATCAACCACTGTAGCATCAAGTGTCTTGCCGGGGTTGGTAATATGAGCAGCCACGTTGATATTCTGAACCGATTTTGGTAAACTTGGATACTGGAACCAACCATTGACAGCAGTAAGTTTAAAATCGAATGCAGGATAATTATCACCTATCATTTTACCTTTCAGGAATCCTGTCATGTTTACTGCTCCACCAGCTTTCATTCCTTCGAATGAATTAGCATAAATGGCTGGAATCATTGACAAAATAGCTTTAAAATCAACCTTTTTAGCATCGAGGGTCAAATCCATATCGTAACCATCGTCAAGCATCTTCACCCAACCGGCAAATGCAAACGGTATGGCATTGATACGAGAAGAATTTTCGGAAAAGGTAAATATCATTTTATTCAGATTGGCATTGATATCGGCATTAAGCTCCACATTGGCTTTGCTCAGATAAGGCACACCGTCCATCGTAAAGTTGAGTGCTTCTATCGTCGTTTTCGTTTTCAACAACGAACTATCAGCTGTAAAATCGCCCGAAGTATGATGATTCAGGTTGAATATCTCGGCTTTCATTTTGCCTTGTTCGTCCAGATAAACAATATTGGCATTATCAAGAACTACATTTTTTAACTTCATATTAAAACTCATGGCCGAAGTATCAACAGCTTTTGTTGAATCAGTTTTCATGATGTTCCAGTTGGCTTTTCCATTGGCCAAAACGTGTGCAAACACACGTGAATTATCAAACTCCAAATTACGAATTTCGTATCCTTTATCGGAGAACAAGCTTTTTAAATTCAATTCCAAATCCACATTCTCACTCGAAAGCAACGTGTCTTTTTGGAACTCACCCACCCCGATAATCCGTAAGTTTTCGAATCGCACCGAGGCATTAGGAAAACTGCGTATAAAACTCAAACTAAAATCCTCAAAATCAACCTTTGCATCGAGCTTGGCATTTACCTGCTCCTGAGCCAATTTCACGATTTTGCCTTTAAAAGCGAAAGGCAAGATAAGTAAAGCAGCAAAAATTACTGCGAAAACCGACAGACCAATGATAAGTCCTTTTTTTAGTTTTGGATTCATAATAAGTAGAATGAATAGTGTATTGTTTTAGAGTATAACAGATAATTAATGTACGATGTATGTACCGCATTTTATGGAATGAACAAAAATACAACATATTAACGGGATGCCATTGATTTTATTGAGAAAATTCCATTTTTTTCGAAATCATTAGCTGTTTGGCTGCCTACCCACAGTTTACGAGAAGTATATCCCGGGGCATAAAAGATATACGAATTAGAAAAACGAGATACCAGATCATCCCAAAAGAGCTTACCAAACGCTGTATTGATACGAACGAGCACTGCAGTTTTGCAGCATTGCTTCGTACTAGTACGCATGAGCGCTGCAGTTTTACATGGTTCGTTCGTACTAGTACGAATGAGTGCTGCAGTTTGCATAGGTCGTTCGTACTAGTACGAATGAGCGCCGCAGTTTTGCATGGCTCGTTCGTACTAGTACGACGCTCTTTTGAGTTCTGATTGCTGCAATTCTGCAGCAAGCTCTCGCTTGCGTATTTAAGGAGCTGCAAAATTGCAGGAGCTTCTCGCTTACATATTTAACTACTCGCGGTTTTGCAGGAAGCTCTCGCTTGCAAATTTAACTACTCGTGATTTTGCAGCGGCTTCTCGCTTACAAATTTAACTCGCTGCAGATTAATCGGACCTCATCACCTACAGAGAATGTAATCACACAAAAAAATCCCTGCCACATCAACTGTCGCAGGGATTTTCAATTTATATCAAAACACAAGTGTTTAATTTAAGGCAATAGTTGGTTTTACAATTTTTGCTTTAATCACCTTCGTTTCCGCTTCTAATTCCATCAAAATAGTATCGCCGGCTTCTAGTTCGCCTCCCAACACCACATCGGCTAATTCGTCTTCCAGGTATTTTTGGATAGCACGTTTTAACGGGCGAGCACCAAATTGAACATCATATCCTTTTTCGGCAATATAATCTTTGGCTTCCTTGGTTAGCTCCAGTTTGTAACCCATAGCAGTTACACGACCAAAGATTCCTTTTAATTCCAAATCGATGATAGACGCGATAGAATCTTTGCTCAATTGATCAAACATAATTACATCGTCCACACGGTTCAGAAACTCAGGTGCAAAAGTGCGGTTCAACGCTTTTTGAATAACACCACGCGAAAATTCCGAATCAGCTTCAACAGTTGTAGAAGTATTGAAACCAACACCTTTACCAAAATCTTTCAACTGACGTGTTCCCACATTGGAAGTCATGATGATAATCGTATTCTTGAAATCAATCCGTCTACCCAAACTATCCGTCAAACGACCTTCATCCATCACCTGCAGCAATATATTGAATACATCGGCATGTGCTTTTTCAATTTCGTCGAGCAAAATAATCGAATAAGGTTTACGGCGAACTTTCTCCGTCAACTGTCCACCTTCCTCATAACCCACATATCCCGGAGGTGCTCCGATAAGGCGCGAAACGCTGAATTTCTCCATGTATTCACTCATATCCACACGAATCAACGAGTCAGCACTATCAAACATAAATTCAGCTAAAATCTTCGCCAGGTGAGTTTTACCAACACCTGTTGGTCCTAGAAAAATAAATGAACCAATCGGTTTGTTCGGATCTTTCAATCCTATACGATTACGTTGAATAGCTTTTACAATTTTATTTACCGCTTCGTCTTGTCCGATAACCTTACTTTGCAAAACATCTTTCATCTGACGCAATTTCAAGCCCTCGGCTTGCGCAATTCGTTGCACCGGAATGCCCGACATCATAGCCACTACTTCGGCCACTTGCTCTTCATCCACTGTTTCGGGGTGAAGTTGCGCTTCCTCTTCCCAACGTTTTATGGCGTCTTCGAGTTGATATTGCGTTTGTTTTTCCTGATCGCGAATAGGTCCTGCCAATTCATATCTTTGTTCCGACAGAACTTTTAGTTTTTCTTTCTTCAAATCCTCAATGCGTTTTTCCAACTCCTCTATTTCTGCAGGAACAGAAACAGTACCTATGTGAACGCGCGATCCTGCTTCATCCAATGCATCAATAGCCTTATCGGGGAAACATCGATCGGTAATGTAACGGTCGGTCAAACGTACACATGCCTTGATGGCTTCTGGCGTATACCGCACATTGTGGTGATATTCATATCTATCCTGTATATTTTCCAGAATTTGCAAGGTCTCATCGGCTGTGGTAGGGTCAACCATTACTTTTTGGAAACGGCGTTCTAATGCACCATCTTTCTCGATGCTTTTGCGGTACTCGTCCAAGGTAGTAGCACCTACACATTGAATTTCGCCACGAGCCAAGGCCGGTTTCAGCATATTGGCAGCATCGAGCGAACCCGGTGCACCACCTGCTCCTACTATGGTGTGAATTTCGTCGATAAACAAAATCACATCCGGATTTTTTGTCAACTCATTCAAAATAGCTTTAATACGTTCTTCAAATTGTCCGCGATATTTTGTGCCCGCCACAATGGAGGCCATATCCAACGACACCACACGCTTATCAAAAAGCACACGCGACACACGACGCTGAATAATGCGCAATGCCAATCCTTCAACAATGGCTGACTTGCCCACTCCGGGATCGCCAATCAGAACAGGATTATTCTTTTTACGACGACTCAGAATTTGTGCCAATCGTTCAATTTCTTTATTACGACCAACTATCGGGTCTAATCGATTTTCGAGTGCCGCTTTGGTTATATCTGTTCCAAAGGTATCCAACGCAGGCGTATCACTTTGTTTTGCGCCCGCTGCCGAACTTGGTTTCTTTTTTTGACGGGGATCTTCATCATCGTCATCTTCATCCGAAAAGCTAGACCCCATAATAATTTCGGGTTTTTCGATAAATGCCTTAGCCTGATCGTACGTTAAGTGCTCAGCTGACAAAATATCGCCGGCCATATTATTTTTCTCTTTCAAAATAGCTAAAAGTAAATGTTCGGTATCAGCTGTTTCAGCAGACAAAGAACGGGTTTCTAACTCCATAATCTTTTTTATCTTTTCCGTACTTTTCAGTGTTGGAATTTCTTGTCCGCTGGGTTCAAGGTCGGTGCGTATTTGACTTTCGATAGTTTGCTTTATTTTAGATAAACTCACATGCGATCCGTTTAATATATCGATGGCTTTTCCGCTACCGTTACGCAAGATACCCAACAGCAAATGCTCGGGGCCAACATAGTTATTGCCCAATCGTTCGGCTTCTTGCGAACTGTACAAAAGCACATTATGTAATTGTTCTGAATAGTTGACTGTCATATATTCGTAGTTTGATTGGTTTGACTTTCGAGTTCAGTAAATTGGTAAGTTAAGAGCTCACTTGTTTGTGGTATTATTCTTCTACAAAAATAGGAATAAAAAACTAAGAA